>OIXG01002933.1_pt1 | contig 12039 bp, 7 predicted proteins | sample 1587731 | NCBI WGS metagenome assembly OIXG01 (sample SAMEA3888908, study PRJEB22519) | human gut metagenome | biome: human gut; feature: human-associated habitat; material: faeces | place: Denmark | collected 2010
GTTGGCCTGCCCATAAAGTCAAAAGCTATTGCGTTTGGATATTTTTTTGCAACATTATCTACTGCTTCAAATAAAGAACCTTCAAAATAATTAAGATGCATAGGCACATCACCCATATGATTTTTCCAGGGTGTTTTAACTTTTACCTCAACCGTATTCATATCAATATTCCACTTCCTCATCCAAACGTTTTTCAAGCAATTCGGGGTTTTCAAGTAATTTTTTAAGTAATTTTACCGTTTTTGAAAAATAATACCCGTCTGCTATTCTTTCATCTACCGTAAGTCCCAAATCCACGCTGTCTTTCATTTCAAAAGTACCGTCATCATTGTAAAACGGTCGTATTTTTCTTTCACCCACAATAACAAAAACCGATGTGGTTCCCCAATTTGTAAGATGATGATAACCTGAATGAAGTTTTATTGACCCAAGATTTGATAAAATTACCGATGAATAATACGGGTCGCTGTGTATAAGCGCACGCGGAACTTTACCTCTTTTTTCGAGTGCACAAATAACCGACAGAATAAATTTTGAAATAAACCGGGGTAATTTATTAAATACATTCATAGCGTCAACAGTAGAATCTTTTTGCTCTCCGCTGCGGCACGATGAAACCTGCCTGTAAATATCGTTATGAATACTGTCTATATTATCACTTGGTTTTGAACGAATAAACGCAAGTCCCTCCTCCGAAGTATCGGAAAATATTTTTTTAATAACAAATGCCGCCGAAACCTCATACCGTTCGTAATAATTTTTGTTTGCAATAAATCTGTTCATTTTGGGACGTAATGTAACGGTTTTTAAAACCGCCGTTACAATAACCTGAAACAGATTGTACTTGTATTCAATATTTTCGGTGTTCTTTTTTTCAAGATATGCATTTAAATTGGTTAAATCTATGCGCTCCGAAACAAATGCCTCGTTATCGCATCTGTTTGGATATATATTCGGCATAATAAAATGCATAGCATCGATATTTTTTAAAAGACGGCCGTCTTTTCTGTCACCAAATTTTCTCTTTGGCAATATATCGTTTGTATTTGACATTTTTCTCCCCCGTTCGCTCTTTATAATGCTATTATATTCCATATTTCAAATAAAGTCAAGAATTTGTATAAGAATACGGGCAATCTTATGTGACTGCCCGCCATTTAAAAGTACAAACCTTCTAATTGTTATTTATATAGTTTTTTAAGTTGAATTTTGAAAGCCGTATATGCTTTCGATCCACGGTATAAGACATATACACATCATCTCCGTATACATCGGCATACGGATAGAATAAACTCTCTTTCATTTCGGCAACCAATACAACTTCGCTCTTGCCCAAATTGTTTTGGTTTACTTTAATAATTCCAAATCCGTTGCGGTCTATGGGTGCGTGTATTAAATAAAGCTCGCCGCCGTAAACAATAAAATCCGAACGTGACTGTGTATCTCTTATTATACACGGTTTTTCCCACTTGTTTTCTACCAAGTCGTAACAGGTTAAAAATGCGTGCAAACACTCGTGCTGACGTACAAAATAATAGCATTTGTCGCCTAAAACATAAGTTGCGTTTTCCCACAGCGACATATTTATAAAATCGGGTGCCGAAACATACTCCCACGTTATAAAATCTTTGCTTTTTATAATACAGTTAAAAAATCCCGTATATGCTCCTGTGTAATAATACGTTTCGCCGTTTTCATCTCTGCTTGTAATTTTTTGCATAATGCCTATATCGGTATGCATTTTTTTGTATGCTATATCATTGCACGCAAGTGCATCCTGAATACCCGACATACTAAAATCGTTTGTTATATCTCCCACTTTAAATCTGTTTGGGTGTATGGCGCTCAACGTTTTGTTTGAAATACTGAAAGTGCAGTAAAACCTGTAATACTGTTTGTCTGCCGACGCGGTCCACATAATATAAATTTCGTCGCCACCATTGTACATAAGTATTGTATCGTAAAGTGCGTCTATAGTCTTGCCGTCAAGCGTATCGCCTACTTTTTGAACCTGAACTATTGTCATATCACTTGTATTGTCAACAGGGCAAAAAGCCAATCGCGCTTCTTGCTTATTTGGGTCCTCGGCTTCGCTTCCCGTATTTGCATAATATGACATATAAATAATTCCGTCTATTATTTTAAATGTGGAAACGTGTACCATTAAGTCGGGGTTTTCTTCATTGTGAGCTTTGCAGTACTTATCGTCTCTCTCAAAATCCGCAATTATATTTTTCTTTAGCTCCTTCACACATTTTTCGCCCAATTTTTTTGCATTTTCATCATTACCCGGTACAATAAATTCGTTATACATCATTATTGGGGCCTCGGGTGTTATCTTATGTTTTTTATTACACACAGCATTATCGCTGTAAATGTTTAAATCCGGCACGTCTTTTTTTACAATTGAACTCATAAAAAAATTCTCCTTTTATTTTATTATTTGTCTTGTATTATACGACAAATTATGTTATAATACAAGACAAATAACACATAAATTAAGCCAAAAATATCACTTTAAATTTAAAATCGGGAGATAAATATGAATTATATACATCAATACCACACCGAACCTCAAATAATACATAATACAAAAATTGACTTTGTTCCCCACCTGCACGATGAAGTTGAAATAATTGCCATTTTTGGCGGAAGTGCAACCGTTACGGCCGACGGATATTCTTATAATGTATCGGAGGGCGATTTTGTAATAGTGTTTCCCAACGTTGTGCACAGCTATTCGCTCGAAAAAAACGTTGATGTGGGAAAGTTTATATTCAGTGCCGATCAAACTCCCGAACTTAACGCACTCTTAAAAGACAAACGCCCCAAAACTCCCGTTATAGGCAAATGCAAAACGCAAAATACAAATCTTATTTTGCTTGCAAAAGATATTTTGCAATATTTTAAAACATCATCCGACGCGGTAAAAAAGGCATACTTGCTTTTGCTTTTGGGAAAACTTTTGGAATTATGCGAATTTGAAGATTGTAAAAATTATAACGATACCGTTGTACTTAAAATTTTTGATTACTGCAAGAAAAACTTTTGCGGCGACATTACTTTAGAAAGTGTGGCAAAAGCTCTTTTTGTGAGCAAAAGCTATGTATCGCATATATTTTGCTGTAAGCTTAAAATTAATTTCAGAAATTACATAAATACATTAAGAATAAACAAAGCCGCCTCGCTTTTGCGCCAAAATAACATAAGCGCAACCGAGGCAGCCCAACAAAGCGGCTTTGGAAGTATACGAACATTTAACCGCGCGTTTTTAAAATATATGGGCGTAACTCCAAAGGAGTATAAAAAGAGTACTCAAAATAGTTAACCGAAAAAATTGAACCAATGCGGGTTTAGCTATCATTCGGCTAATTTTGCGAACCCGCTCTGCGAAAATCATTTTTAAAAAATGATATTACAATAGAAACTAAAGATATTGACTCATTTATAATTCCGGCATATGACCCCGCAAAAACGTCATAAATAATAAACGAAATACAAACGGGAACAGATAACAGCCTTGTAAACTTGGGGCTTTTTACCCAAAGCGAAATTGTAACAAGCGTTGATGCACACATAGGCAAAAAACTTATTGCCGATTTCCACGATATTATGGTAAGCGTCCAGCTTACCGCAATAAACAAAACAGGCCACAAAAGCGACTTTGCCCATTTTTTATCGCTGTGCATAAAAATTGTTTCACGTGCAATACCCACCAAATTTGGTATTGCACCGGCATATGCACCCAAAAAAATGTAATGCACGCCCCATAAAACATCTGCGCATAGCTTGCGAAACAATAATTTGTTTCTTTCTTTTTGCTGATACAAACTAAAGAGCATATATACTCCGCCAAGTCCCAATATTTGTGCAAGTACGTTAATTAATATATCTTTTGTCATTGTTATCTGTCCTTTTTTGAAATTTTTATTACATTATAGGACATATTTAATCATATTTCAAGTCATATATTATAACAAACAAGACATAATTATCACTATACAGTGTACCTTTGCACACAACCCCAAGAGAACTGAATGAATGAAAAAATAAAAATACAGTTAAACTACACCATACTGCATACAAAGGTACGCCTAGTGGTGAAGCTTGACTGTATAATGTGCCATTTCGTTTATAATTACCGCAATTACAACAGGCGGCAGGTAGCCTAAAACGAGCGACCATAAAACGTACTGCACCGTGTTCCATAACGTGGGCAAAAACTGCGTGTGCGTTATAACCTTTCTAAAGTTGTCGAACCCGCAAAAATCACCGGGTGTGTAGGCATTCATTTTAAAGAATGCCCACACGGCACCGAGTACAGTGGGGCGCCAAATTAAAAGATACAGTACAACCACAGCGGGCAAAAGCAATATCCACGCGTCGATGTTGTTACGAAGCCGCATTTTTTTAGATAACTTACTGTTGTTTAAATGTGAATTTTTCATTCAACCGCTTCCTTTCTTAACTGCCAAATCCCGTATCGGTTATTTTAACAACAGAACTGTATACACCGTCGGGCTGTACTTTTGCACCGATCGCGCTGCCTTCAAGTTTAAATGTTTTAAATAAACCGGGACGTTTTGTGCCGTTTACTCCCTCTGTAAATTCTATTACTTTGTCACGATTTAATATATCGGCATCGTTTGCACATATGTTGTAACCAAAATGTGTTCCATCTTTTAAATCTAACGGATAAATCTCATTTTTAGGCAATTTTACAAGATAACGCGTAATTTTGCTTTCGTTATCACGTATTATTTTTGCCCAAGTCGGCGACCTTGAACCTGCGGTATTCGGATAGCCGGCAGCATATGCCACAACCTCCGTACCGAGAGCCGATTGCCCTACGCCAAACTCATAATCATCGCTGCCGTAGCCTTTGGCTGAATCATCATTAAGCGTGTCAAATGCAATTTGCAAACTGTCGCCCTGCCACATTTGACTTCCCGTGTAACCCTGATAATGCAAATCATCATACACATCCGTTAAAACATAGTAATAGTTTTCATCCCATTTCATAAACGATTTAACGGCAATGTTTGATTGTTTCCACGCGTCAAGATTTGTTAAGTCTTCGGGCGAATTAATATGTATCGGATATGCGTTTGCCCAATCGGATATATCGCCGTCAAAGCTTTCGGTATCTATTTCACCGTTTGCCTTTACCGCAATTGTAAAATCAAGAAGCTTTTTACCCTGCGCAAGTATATCACCGTTATCATCGGTTACAGTATACGAAAAATCATATTCGTTAAACGGAACCCTGTTAAATTTGTCAATTTTAAACGATATTCTTTTTGACTCACCTGCATTTATCTCAAATTTTTGCTCATTGGTTTCAAGCATCCAGCCGTCGGGCGCCTCTATTTTTACCGTACCCGATACTTTATCGTTAAAAGTATTGTTAATATTTACGGCAACATCTTGCATATTATCCAAAATATCTTCACCGTCGGCAAGCGACGCATTTAATTTTTCTTTTACTTCAACATTCATATAACTGCGTTTTAAAAGCTTGCCGTTTTGTTCAATATCTACCGTATATATATGTTTTCCAAAACTTTCGGAATTTGAAACGGTACCGCCGTACGCAACGTTTGCATACCCGTCTTTTGACACTTTGCAAGGCATTTTATCACCCAATACATTGCCGCTTTCATCACGAAGTATAATATATCCGTCTATATCGTGATTTGAAAGGTTTTCAATCTCCGTTTTAAATTCATAAGTTTGTCCTTTATACATATTTACATCGGTTTCTTTTAAATAAGTAAATATTGCTCTTGAAACGTCGGGTGACTCAACATCCATTATTTTTTCTATCCACCCGAGCAAATTATTTGCAAGCATATCCGACGCATAAACGGCTTGATACACCCCGTGCTGATTTTGTTTGTATCTATTTCGTATCTCATTTGCCTTTAAATTGTGCTGATGTGCAAAACGCATTACGGCGTCGGTGTATAACAATGAGCTTTGCGGCTCATCTCCCTTTTTGGCGGCAATTTTACTTTGCACGTTTTTAATATAAGAGTTTGAATTTGGCGCTGTTCCGCCGTAATACGTATATGCGCTTACAAGTCTTTTTGAAATATAGTAAAGCTCCGATAAAACCGCTGTAACCCTGTCAAATTTTACACTGTCGGGATTTGATTTGTAATTTGTTAAAAGCTCATTTCCATATTGATAAATATTATCGATATGCTGCTTCAACTGCGCCGCGTTTTGGCAGGACTGCTCCGAAAAACTTTGCCTGAGTTCATTTAAATATGTTGTATCTATATTGCCGTCGGCAATTTTTATTACTCTGTCAAACGAATCATACGTTTTTTCGGCAACCGCCTTGTCCGCATATTCATCGGATATATTGTTAATGTATACCAAATCGGAGGAAACGGTTATTACATCGGAGTTTATGGGATTGCCGTACATATCCTCCGCCGTTTCGCCGTCTTTTAATTTGTATTCAAATGTTTTATCGCCGTCATCGCTTTTATCCCACATTATTGCAAAAAGTTTGCCGAGTTTTTTGTATACATATACATAACTCGATTGGTCTATTTTAAATTTACCCAAATATTCGGAATTTGCACAATATTTGTTTAACTGCGTAATGGTAATTACCGCCTCTTTTGGTACAAGATTTAAGTCTATAATTCCCCAATTGTCCTCGTCATCGTTGTAATTCCACCCCGTATCCTCAAAAGTATATATGTTTGTAAGACTCATATCCAAATCATCATTGTATATATAAATTTTTGGCATATACTGTGCCTGCGTTATTTTATCAACACTTGCCGATGACGTTGCGGTAGGGTATCCAACCTCTGTTTGCGTAAGGTCAATCCAACCGCCTATTCTGTCACGCGTGTCACGCATAAGTTCCGTTTTGGGAATATGGCTTCTTGTTATGGAGTTTTTGTCGGGAGTTGTTGGGTGCGAATACGGATGCGACGATAATCCGCCGACATACATAAGTCCTCCGCGTGTAAAAAATGCATATGCATAATCATATGCGTCTGCGGTAGTGGCAAGAGGACATCCGTAAAGCGGTATATCGGGATAGCGGTTGTTCATTTCGTATCCCAAACGGTTTGCCAGCTGAAAATATGTTATCCAATTGTTTGTTTTCCAAAACGATACAATGTTAGGCTCGTTCCACAGCTCAAGGCTGTCCCTTTTTATTCCCTGTTTGTCGAGATAATCCATAATATCGACGCAATATTCAACCTCGTCGGCAACGTTTTTGTATGTTTTGGGGTCTTCGGAAAAATATAACGGGTTTGAAAATCCCAAAATATACGGTGCAAAAACCTGGTTGTATTTTCGCATAAGTCCGTGTTCGTAATTGTGTCTGCCGTTACGGCGTACACCCTTTTCGGTTTCGTTCCAAGACCAGCGATGTATGGAACGCGTTTTTGTAATACCCATAAAATTTAAAAGCTTATTGTAATTTTCGTTAGCCTCACCCTCAACAACAGCGCCCTTTGTTGTATAGTGCGACGTGTTGTAATCGATATGCCAATTTATGCCTATGCGTGAATATTCCGAGAGCGGTTCAAGATTTACAAATTCCATAATTGTAAGCGGTATTGATTTTTGCGCCGCAATACCGTACTCATTTTTTACTCTTATGCAAAAATTGTTGTACTTGGCTTTTTTAAGTCCGCTTAAATCAATTTTTTGAGATATTCCCTTGTTTGGCACAACACTGAATGTTTCGGATACGGTATCGTTAAAAGTACCGTCGGCCGAATATTCAACCGTATAATCCGCAGCGGCAGAACCCGTATGCGAAATTTCAACCCCGACATATGCATTCTTTTGGTTTTGCGCATATAACGGTTGGTTTGGAAAGTCAAATTTTACATACTCGTTCGGCACGCCCTTTATGTTATATCCCATACGTTTAAGCTCGTAATCGTTGTATTTTGCCTTGCCGTTTTTTAAAAATTCGGCGCTTATATTTTTAACAATAGATTTTTTTATGTTTTCGCCCATTTGAGAAATATTTACTTTTACATCGGCAAAAAAATCCTTTTTTACCCAAAACAAAGGGCGAACACCCATAGAAAGACTTGCGTTTGCAAATTTTAGTTTACCCTCGTCGGCAAATGTTCCGCACGACACAACCAAAGCCTTTAAATCGCTCCCCAAAGGACTTCTAAGCCACCAATTAACTCTTGCGGCATCGTCAAAAAGTCCTATTTGGCTGTAATATTTTAAAAACTCGGTGTAGCTTAAAAGCGATACTCCGCATACCGTATCGTACGAATTGGGGCAGGCTCCGCCGTCGTTTCCGCCCTCGGTTTTCCATACTCTTTCAAAGTCTATGTACGGTACCGTTTCGGGCGGCAAAAAATTATCATCTTTTAAAAAATCGTTGTTAAGATAATACGCAATATTGTTTTGCTTGTCAACATCAAATTTTTGCATATTGTCACCGTCAAAAGGGGCGGTACCGTATATTTCGTTTGCAAGAATTAAAAAACCGTTACTGTCGCAATCGAGAATAATAAATTTTTTGTCGGGATGCCCCTCAATATAAAACAGGTTTTGTTCAGGGGTAAATTTGTTGTATCCTTCAAGTTTATCCGATGATAAAGCAATTTTATCGCCTGCCGCACAAACGGACATACAACTAAAAATAAAGCATATTGCAAGGATTAATGAAATAAGCCTTGTTTTTTTCATATAAAACATACCTCCCTTACACATTATTTATAAATTACAATCCACATTGGCGTTCCCTGTTGTACATACAAAAGGCAATTTTCGGTAAGACCGTTTTCTTTATATCCCGCAAAAGACGCAATTGCCCGTTCGGTTACAATTTTATCTTTCTTTTTTGCATTTGTATCAATTTCAAAAACAGCCGTATTTTTTGAATCAAAATAAATTGTATCGCCTGCCGCACCTATCAGTTCGGGGTCTGTGCCTTTTTCGGCAAATCTTACTATTTTGTTTTTAACCGAATACGGGTATCCCTCAAACAGCGACAAGCCTGAATACCAGCGCGAATTAATGTAAATTCCCGGACCGGTCATATAAACATTGTGTAATGTATTACCGTCGGCGTCTGTTTGGTTTAAATCAACTATCATTCTCATTTCGGTAATTTCGTTTTGCAAATTTAAATTAAATATTACAATATCTCCAATGTCAACACCCAAAGCAACCTCTTTATCAACAGTTTTATATTCTTTGTTTTTAACGCTCTTGCCCGAGAAGGTAATTCCGTATACTTCGTCGCCGTCATCATTTAAAACCTGGTTTACCGCAGTTACTATAAACGCTTCTCTTTGTGTACTTACCGTTTTACTTACAAGCGACGCATCTTCCAAAACAAATTCTGCAACATTGCTTTCGGCATTTTTTGTATATGCCGAAATTGTACGTTTTTCAAAAATAGGAAAACCCGTGGGGTCGGCAATGCTAAATCTTTTTGCCGCCGCAGACTTTGCGTTGTCGGGTATACAAAGCATAAGCGTGTTTTTATCCACACAAAAGCTTTGCGATAATGCCTTATCCGTTTCGGGTGCAAACACATACCCCGTTTCACGCGGGTAAAACATTCTTGTTTCGGTGTCCGCAAGCGTTATAAGCGGACTGCCGGCCGTATCGGGTGTATAAAGCCTTGTTAAAAGCCCGTCTGCATTTACTTCGTATAAAACCGCACCGCCGTTTTCCAATCCTGCTGGAATATCGGCTGCGCCATTTATTTTTTTGTCATTTATTTTAAATTCTTTAACAGCGTCAAGCGTTTTTACATCCCCATCGGAATCGTAAAGTTTAAAGCTGAATTTTTGTTCGAGATTTCCGCTTGCCGATATGCCTATAAGATATGCATATCTTGCAGCACCGCGCGCATCCTGTTCCGCATACACGGCATATCCGTTAAAATCGAGATATATTTTAATTTTATCACCCGTATTAAGGCTTGCCGCGTCAATTGCACCTGCTCTTGATATTTTATACTCCACACCGTCTACGCTTAATGAGGATATACCGTCCCTGCCGCTTATTGCCGTTATTGTGCCCTCTGCTTTTCGAATTGATTTGTATGCTGTGGCATAATCGGCTTTTTTTGAAATGTACATATTAAGCACATCTTCCGCCGCAATTTTTTTAATGTCATATTCATCGCCGTTTTCGTCAAACAGTGTAAAATTTTTGTATTCGCCGTAATTTATACTGCTCTTATTTATTGCGTCATATATTACTTCGCCCTCCGTATCTATTGCCGCAACGTATACGGGGCGCATATCAAATATTTTTGCGGTTTGTATAACACCGTCAATCTTTACAAATTCAATATATCCGCTTTTTATTTTAAAGCTTTTAAGTTCGTAATCGGGATATGATATGTTGTTATATATAACCGCCGCGTCTTTGGGAAGATACAACGATTTTTCCCGGCCGTTTTCGTAATACTTAATGTATCTTCCGTCAGTATCCGCTATATCGTCGGCATTTATTGTTATAATATCGTCGGTTTGAGGATATGCATATATTACCGTATCATCGGATTTTACATAATAATACAGGTTATATCCCAAATAAGAGCTTATGTCAGATACGGTTTTGTATTTTTCGCCGTCAATTATAACCTCACCTTTGCCCAATTCGTTACCGCTGTACAAAGATGTAAACTCGTTTGCCTGCATAACACCCTCATACCGCACGGTATCGCGTGCACTTTTAAGCCAGGTTACATCTTTTTTAACCTCATACGTAATTGAGGTACCAAAACCTGCCGCCTCCATTATTTCGGTATTTGCTGCGCTCAACACCATATATGCCGCCTCGCCTGCCGTAAGACTATCGGCATTTTTTATGTGTTCGGGTTCAATACCCGTAACCTTTGCCTGTCTTATATACCCCGACGGAAAACCTCCGTTTGCCTCGGCACGCAAGCCGTAACCTAATATGCTTACTAAAATTTTAGCCGCGCTTTCATATGTAACGGGCATATCGGGTTCAAAAAGTCCGTCGCCGTTTCCGTTTATAATGCCCCTTTTAACCGCCGCATAAACCGCCCACGCATATGGGCTGTTATTGCTTACATCATCAAATATCACAGCGGCCGTATCATCTCTTGCGCTGCCATACTCAACATTCATAACAAGCGAAATAAATTCACCGCGCGTTATGGGTTTGTTATCCGAAAGCGAAAATCCTATATTATCGGTAAGCCCTATTTGCTTTAATTCGTTAATTGCACTTTGGTAACCGTATGCTGTATCTTCCGTTCCGTCCGCCGCAAAACATACTGTTGAAAACGTAAGCATTATGCAAACAAGTATTGCAGAAATTCTGTTGAATAATTTTGTCATTATTTGTCACCTCTTTTATTTTATATTATTTGTAATAATGAAAATAAGTTTTGCGCTTTGAGAGCGGCGCGCCGTTTCAAACGGTTTAAATTCTCCGTCCTCAAATCCGTTTATAATTCCCGCATTTGCAAGAGCCGCTACCGATTGTTTTGCATAATCGCTTATGTCGTTTGCATCTGTAAATGCAACATTTTCAACGTTCGATTTAATATTAAGCGCACGGCAAACCATAACCGCCATATCCTGGCGCGTAAGCTTTTCGCCCGCTCCGAATGCGTTGTTGTCTTTTCCCGTAATTATACCTGCCTTGACTGCCGAACCGATATAGCTTTCAGCCCATTTGCATAATTTTATATCGTAAAAGCCGCACGACGCGTCACTTTCGTAAAGCCCTGCCGCAAGCACAAGCATTTTTATAAATTCCTCACGGGTTATATCGTTTTCGGGATTAAAGTTTCCGTTTTCGTCACCCGATATAATGCCGCTCTCTTTTAAACTCTTAATATAATCCGCCGCCCAATAATCGCGTGCCACATCGCCAAATGCCTGTATGTATGCGTTTGAATTTTCGTCTTTTTTATCGTCGGTAACCTTTATTGAGTCTTTAACTGTACCGCCCGAACCGCCTCCGCCGCGTTTTGAGGGAGTTTTACCCGTTTCGGCGTCCTGTTGGGTTTTTGCATTATTTATTGCTTTTTCA
>OIXG01002934.1_pt1 | contig 12037 bp, 14 predicted proteins | sample 1587731 | NCBI WGS metagenome assembly OIXG01 (sample SAMEA3888908, study PRJEB22519) | human gut metagenome | biome: human gut; feature: human-associated habitat; material: faeces | place: Denmark | collected 2010
TTTGACCTGGTCATCAGCCGAAATGTGTTGTGGAATCTGGAAAAGCCTGAGCAGGCTTATAAGGAGTGGTTCCGAGTATTAAAGCCAGGCGGAATCTTATTAAACTGTGACGGGAATTTTTACTATTATGTGACCGATGCAGAGTACGGGGATCGGACAAGATGGGAACACAAATATATGAATGGTGTCTGCGCCAATCCCATTGACCGGATCGGAGAATCCCTGCCAATGGCGAGAGAGCTTCGGCCCCAATGGGATGACAGAACCCTTTGTGCATTGGGGGCTTCGGAAGTGACTTCAGAAGTAACCAATGAGAAAGATCTGGACGATGGACATCGCCTGATCCTGAATTTTGTGATCCGTGCGGTAAAGTAGTGAGTCCATAAAAGCGGTATCGGGGTCAACCGATACCGCCAAGTGCGATCCCGAGGATCAACACAAGAAAACAGACAGGAACATAAATGTATTTGCAGACGGGATAGAACATCTTGGTAAAAGGTGTCTCCCGTCCTTTGTTTACCTGGGATTCCACGTAAGATCGTCCAAATACCCAGAAGAACATGATGCCTGCAAGACCTGCTCCAAGCGGGCAGATGTAGATAGACAGCACATCCATCCAATCAGAGACGATCCCTTGGATCAGCAGAGAGACGATCATACCGATCCCAGCGATGATGGCGCAGGATGCTTTCCTGCCAAGTCCGGTCTTTTCCTGGACCGTTGCGACAGGAGCTTCATAAAGGTTCATCAGAGATGTCATTCCTGCAAGGAAGACTGCGGTGAAGAAGAGTATGGCGATCAGCCATCCGCCAGGCATGGAACGGATCAGATGGGGCAGGAAGATAAATAACAGTCCAGGACCGCCCTGATCAAGCTGTGCACCGGTGGTTGCCATGGCAGGAATGATAACAAGTGCTGCCAGCAGAGCTGCCAGTGTATCGAAAAATCCAACTCTTGCGGCAGAGGCAGGGATATCTTCCTTATCGGATAAATAAGATCCGTAGATCAAGGTACCATTTCCGGCGACGGACAAGGAGAAAAATGCCTGCCCCAGGGCAAAGATCCAGGTGTTCGGATCAGATAATGCTGCGGGATCTACGCGGAAAATGTACTGATATCCAGCGCTGGATCCTGGCTGAAATGCCACGTAGATGCCAAGGATCACAAATAAGACAAAGAAAATGGGCATCATGATCTTGTTTGCCTTTTCAATACCGCTTCCCACACCGAACATCAGGATGATCATGCAGATCAGGAGCGCCAGAATCTGCCAGAAGTTATTGCCCCAGGCAGAGGCCATGCTGCCAAAGTTAGCGGCAAAACCGTCGATATCGCCGGCAGCCAGGGTCGCCCCGGTAAATGTACCAACCATGTATTTTAAAATCCAGCCCATGACAACGGTATAGCCGATGGCCATAGCGAATGCGCCCAGAACCGGAATCCAGCCAAGGGTCTCGCCGATTTTCCGCCTTCCTTTTGTCTCACAGGCCATGCCGAAGGCATCGATGGGCCCGGAGCGGGTACCCCGTCCCAGACACATTTCCCCGATGACGCCGGTGGAACCGATTAAAATGACGAAAATAAAATAGGGGATCAGAAAAGAACCGCCCCCATATAAGGATACTCTGGTCGGAAACATCCAGATATTGCCCATTCCCACTGCAGAGCCGATGCAGGCCAGAATAAAGCCCCACTGGCTGTTAAAGGATTCCCGTTTTTTCATGAACACTTCTCCCATTCATAAATGATAAAACCAGTATAACATGAATTGGAAAAACAGGGAAGCTTCTTTCCGGGTGGACTTGCAGGACATTTCCCGTCATGCTACAATAGAAATACGATTTTTTATAGAAGGAGAACGCAATGGCAATCGCAAAAGAACTTGTGCTTTATTATACACCGGAGAAATCCGACGCGGATCGGCTCTTAAAGGGCGTACTGGTGCGCATGGGCATCCGGATTCGCAACATCACGCCGGAACAGACAGCCGAAAAGGTGGGGGCGCTGGCCGGGCTGCCCGGATATGAGGAGCAGGAGAAAGCCACGGATGCGCCGGTGATTCCGGAAAAGCTTCTGGTGCTGCATGGCTTTGGACAGCGTCGGCTGCAGGAGCTGCTTGGAGGTCTTAGAAAGGCCAAGGTGCCGCCGATTCCCATGAAGGCTATGGTGACAGAACACAATGCGGACTGGCCCCTGTATGAGCTTTATCAGGAAATCCGGAAAGAGCATGAAATGATGACCGAACAAAAGGAGAGTAAATAAATGGAAAAAGAAGCATTTCAGAAGCGTCTGGAGGATCTGGGCGAGCTGGCAAAAATCAATAACAACCGTCTCAGTACCGACGCAGTAAAGACGTTTTTGAAGGATATGGATCTGACCGAGGAGCAGTATGACCTGGTATTTGCTTATCTGGCGTCCAAAATGATTACCGTGGAGGGCTATGTGCCTGCGGCGGACCAAAAGGAGGGCACGCCGGAGCTTTCTGAGGAGGAACAGACCTTTTTGACTCAGTACGAGGAGGATTTGAGTTACCTGAAGACAGTGGAAGAAGAGGCATTACTGGAGCTCTGCCGGGAAGTGGAGGAGAGCGGAGACAATGACGCAAAGGCGCGTCTCACCGAACAGCTGCTTCCGAGGGTAGTGGAGACTGCAAAGCATTACGCGGGCCGGGGACTTCCCATCGGCGACCTGATTCAGGAAGGCAATATCGGTCTGATGCTGGCACTGGAGACTCTCGGACTCCGGGAAGAGAGCGTATCCGCTCTGGATTATCTGAAAGAAGAGATCGAAAAAGCAGTCAGCGAAGCGCTGGAGGATCAGCAGACGGAGAAATCCGCAGGCGAGCTGATTGCGGATCGTTTAAATGAGCTCAGCGACGGTATCAAAGAGCTGTCCGGCGAGCTGGAGCGTCAGGTCTCTGTGGAAGAACTGTCCGCGTTTATGGACATGCCTGTGGAAGAGATCGAGGATCTGTTGAAGCTGGCAGGAGAGGGAACCGGCGACGGTGAAAGCACAGAAGAGCAGAAATAATCATCAAATATTATGCGACAAAAAATGGGCATCCCTGATGGAATGCCCGTTTTTAGATCCGAAAGATGTTTTTCTTTTGTATCGAAACAGCTTAAGCTACAACGACAACGTTGGTAGCCTGCGGTCCACGATTACCCTCGGTTACATCGAAAGTAACGGACTGGCCTTCCTCCAGAGTCTTGAAGCCATCAGCAACGATGCCGGTGAAATGTACGAATACATCCTCGCCTGTCTCAGAGTTGGTGATGAAGCCGTATCCCTTTGTTCCGTTGAACCACTTAACAGTACCCTTGTTCATAAAATGAAGCCTCCTAATAAATATAGAAAATATAATGTATGTTCCCATGTTGTCCGAAAACAAAAAATCACATGTTTTTGTAAAGCATCAAAGTGAACGATGACTTACAAAAACATGTGAATCAATCCTCTTCGAAAATACATTTGAACGTAGATATTATATCCTGAAAATGGCGGAAAGTCAAGAATTATTTGGTATAATCACATAAGAAACATGCATTTCCTACTAAAAAACTAAGTATTGAAAAAAAGAGGATTCTATAGTATGCTTATAAAAATACCGCAGTCCGGAAAACGGCTGTGGAGGTATGAAAATGATGATAAATGCAGGGGGTAAAAGCATGCAGAATACAGCAGAACAGAAACTGGAAAATTTGAAGGCTTATCTGCGGGAGCTGGGAAGTGTGGTCGTGGCCTTTTCCGGCGGCGTAGATTCCACCTTCTTATTGAAGGCAGCCCATGAGGTGCTGGGCGACAAGGCCATTGCCGTGACGGCGCAGTCCTGCTCCTTTCCAAAAAGAGAGCTGACAGAGGCCAAGACATTTTGCAAAAAAGAGGGTATCCGCCACATTATCTGCGAATCCGAAGAGCTTGAGATAGACGGATTTTCCAAGAATCCGCCCAATCGCTGCTATCTGTGCAAGCATGAGCTGTTTGAGAAAATGAAGCAGCTGGCGGCAGACAACGGTATTGCATATGTGGCAGAGGGTTCTAATATGGACGACAATGGCGACTACCGCCCGGGACTCCAGGCCATCGCCGAGCTGGATATCAAGAGCCCGCTGCGAAAAGCGGAGCTTACGAAGGCAGAGATTCGCGAGCTTTCCAAAGATATGGATTTACCCACCTGGGATAAGCCGTCCTTCGCCTGTCTGGCGTCCCGTTTCGTGTACGGCGAAAGCATTACCAAAGAAAAGCTTGCCATGGTAGAGAAGGCCGAGCAGCTGCTTCTGGATTACGGTTTCCGTCAGGTGCGCGTCCGTATTCACGACAATCTGGCCCGCATCGAGGTGCTGCCGGAGCAGTTCGACAAGCTGATGGAAGAGAAGGCCCGCGCCGATGTGGTGGCGAAGCTGAAGGAGTACGGATTCCTGTACGTGACCATGGATCTGGCAGGATACCGGATGGGAAGTATGAATGACGCGCTGAAAAAGTGAGTTTACATAAGATGGGGCATGGCAGCGTGAGCCATGCCCTTAAATTTTGCTGTTTTTAAAGCTGGAAGGCCGGAAGTATCTGTGCTAAAATGGGAACATGCAAAAGAGAAAATAGAGATAAGATTTTAAATAAAGGAGAAACAGGAACATGCAGGAAATTAAATGTCCCAACTGCGGCGAGGTCTTCGTGGTGGACGAATCCGGCTATGCTCAGATCGTGCAGCAGGTCCGGGACAAAGAATTCGATAAAGAATTGCGCCGTCGGGAGGAGGAGCTGGCCGGAAAGCAGGAGAGCGAGCTGCGCCTCCTGAAGCTGGAACAGAAGCAGGAATACGACGCTGCTTTAGCGAAGAAAGAGACAGAGATTCAGAAGCTGGACCGTCTCATCGCCGAGCTGCGGGCTCAGATCTCCGGTACGGAGACAGAGAAAAAGCTGGCTGTAGCTGAGGTCGTAAGCGAAAAAGACAGGGAGCTTTCGGAGAAAACCACCGAGATCACCGCTCTGAAAAGCCAGCTTGCCAACAAAGCCACGGAAAATGAGCTGAAGGAGCAGGCCCTTCAGAAGCAGTACGAGGAAAAGCTGAAAATGAAGGACGAGCAGATTGAATACTACAAGGATTTCAAGGCTCGCCAGTCCACGAAAATGATCGGCGAAAGCCTGGAGCAGCACTGTCTGAATCAGTTTAACGCCCTGCGTATGACCGCGTTCCCGAATGCTTATTTTGAAAAGGACAACGACGCCCGCACCGGCAGCAAGGGCGACTTTATCTTTCGGGAAGCCGCGGACGGTGTGGAATTCATTTCCATCATGTTCGAGATGAAAAATGAGATGGATGAGACGGCCACCAAGCACAGGAATGAGGATTTCTTAAAGGAGCTTGACAAGGATCGCCGGGAGAAAAAGTGCGAGTACGCCGTGCTGGTTTCCCTGCTGGAGATTGACAACGAACTCTATAACAACGGTATCGTGGACGTATCCTACCGCTATGAGAAAATGTATGTAATCCGCCCTCAGTTTTTTATTCCCATGATTACGCTGCTTCGAAACGCGGCGCTGAACTCCCTCCAGTACCGCCGAGAACTGGAGCTGGCCCGTCATCAGCAGGTAGACATCCTGCGCTTTGAGGAGAATATGAACACCTTCAAGGAGGGCTTCGCCCGCAATTATCGCATTGCCAGCGATAAGTTCAAGACGGCTATCGACGAGATTGACAAGACGATTACCCATCTGCAGAAGACGAAGGAAGCCCTGCTTTCCTCTGAAAATAACCTGCGCCTGGCCAATAATAAGGCCGAGGATCTGAGTATCAAGCGACTGACGAAAAATGCGCCTACGGTGAAGGCTATGTTCGATGAATTAAAAAAAGAAGAAACAGAATAATTTGAACGGTTGACATAACACAAAAACCGCTCCCCGGGTAATCAGACCTGTGAAGCGGTTTTGTTTTCCTGAAAATTCTTTCTATATAAGAATATTTCTCCGCATCCTGCAGATACTTCTTGATCGCCGCGAAGCTCTCCTCGCTGATATCGTGCTCCATCCGGCAGGCGTCTTCCACAGCCACATCCTGGGATACGCCCAGGCTGATGAGCCAGTTGGAAATGACAGAATGGCGCTCATACACAGTTGCCGCCAGCTTCAGGCCTTCCCCGGTCAGGGAAAGATAGCCCTCCTCGGAAACATTTACATAGTTCTTCTGGCGTAGATTCTTCATGGCCACGCTGACGCTGGGCTTGGAATAGCCGAGCTCATTGGCCACGTCGATGGAACGCACCTGGGCTTTGTGCCTGCTTAAGATAAGGATTGTCTCCAGATAATCCTCTACCGATTCCTCGGATTTATGCCGCTGATAATTCATATAGTAGTAATCTCCTTCTCCATACTCAGGATTTATTTCCTGAAATTCACGTATTTATAATATTTAAAGTTTAACATTTTGCCGAAAGAAAGGCAAGCATTTAATCGGAATGTAGAAGATAGGATTTATCAGGTGGTTTCCCGGCGTATTCCGGCGTATTTTCAAAGAAAATGCTTGACATGCTTAGGGTTGGCATGATATGATATCAGGGCGAATGGAAGTAGGCTTTTTTTTTATGCCTAAAAAACGACAGTTTAGATATGCCGGCATGCGTATCGAGGCTGTTCAGCAAGCAAAAAATAAGCGGAGGTGGAAGTCGTGCGCGTAAAGATCACATTGGCATGTACGGAGTGCAAACAGCGTAACTACAACATGACAAAAGAGAAAAAGAATCATCCGGATCGGATGGAGACCAACAAGTACTGCAGATTCTGCAGAAAGCACACACTGCACAAAGAAACAAAATAAGATGCAGGAAAGGATAGTGGGACGATGAGCGAAGCAGCAGAAAAGGCCACTAAGAGCACCAATAAACCGAAGAAAAGCTGGTTCAAGGGTCTGAAAGCCGAGTACAACAAGATTGTATGGCCGGACAGAAAGACCGTGATAAGACAGACCGTAGCCGTAGTGCTTACATCGATTGTCTTGGGAGTTGTAATTAAGCTTCTGGATATTATCCTGTCTTATGGAATCGATATGCTGATTAGTTTATAGGAGTGAGAAAATGGCAGAGGCAAACTGGTATGTAGTTCATACCTATTCCGGATACGAGAACAAGGTTAAGGCCAACATTGAGAAAACAATTGAAAACAGACACCTGGAGGAGCAGATTCTCGAAGTGAGAGTTCCGCTGCAGGACGTAGTTGAGATGAAGAACGGTGCCAGAAAACAGGTTCAGAAGAAGATGTTTCCGGGCTATGTTCTGATTAACATGGTGATGAATGACGACACCTGGTACGTTGTGCGCAATACCCGTGGTGTGACCGGCTTTGTCGGACCGGGATCAAAACCGGTACCTCTGACAGAAGAGGAAATGCGGCCGCTCGGAATCCAGTCTGAAAATGTCGTAGTAGATTTCAAGGAAGGCGATACCGTTACGGTTACAGGCGGCGTATGGGCCGACACGGTAGGAGTTATCCAGGATATCAACCAGGGTAAGCAGTGCGTAACCATCAACGTGGATCTGTTCGGCAGAGAAACGCCGGTCGAGATCAGCTTTTCAGAAATCAAAAAGATGTAAGGTATTACATCAGAACACGAAACTATCAAATGTAGAAGCATGTGGGAGGGAGAAACCCAAATGCCCGCAATTACCACAAGGAGGTGCCTAAAATGGCAAAGAAAGTAACAGGTTATATTAAATTGCAGATTCCTGCTGGAAAGGCAACACCGGCTCCGCCTGTAGGTCCGGCTCTCGGACAGCACGGCGTGAACATCGTAGAGTTCACAAAGCAGTTCAATGCTAGAACCGCAGATCAGGACGGAATGATTATTCCGGTTGTTATCACAGTTTACGCAGACAGATCTTTCAGCTTCATCACAAAGACTCCGCCTGCAGCAGTTCTGCTGAAGAAGGCATGCAAGATTCAGTCCGGTTCCGGTGTTCCGAACAAGACTAAGGTTGCTACCATCAGCAAGGCTGAGCTTCAGAAGATCGCTGAGCTTAAGATGCCGGACCTGAACGCAGCAAACGTTGATTCCGCGATGAGCATGATCGCAGGAACCGCTCGCAGCATGGGCATCGTTGTTGAGGACTAATCGAAACTGTTATAGCAAATGTTGTACGTGGGAGGGAAAACCCTGAATCCCGCAATTACCACCAGGAGGTTATTTAATATGAAACATGGAAAGAAGTATGTTGAGGCTTCTAAGCTCTACGACAAACAGACTCAGTATGATAGAGATGAGGCAGTAGCTATCGTAAAGAAGCTTGCTACCGCAAAATTTGATGAGACCATCGAGGCTCACATCCGTACAGGCTGTGACGGACGTCATGCAGATCAGCAGATCCGTGGCGCTGTTGTACTTCCGCACGGAACCGGTAAAACTGCACGTGTGCTGGTATTTGCAAAGAACGCAAAGGCTGACGAGGCACAGGCAGCAGGTGCAGATTTCGTTGGAGCAGAGGAACTGATTCCGAAGATTCAGAACGAAGGATGGCTTGATTTCGACGTAGTTGTAGCTACCCCGGACATGATGGGCGTTGTAGGACGTCTGGGACGTGTACTTGGACCCAAGGGTCTGATGCCGAACCCGAAGGCCGGAACTGTAACTATGGACGTTACCAAGGCAATCCAGGAAATCAAAGCTGGTAAGATTGAGTATCGACTGGACAAGACTAACATTATCCACGTGCCGATTGGAAAGGCTTCCTTCACAGAGGAGCAGTTAGCGGACAACTTCCAGACGCTGATCGATGCAATCAATAAGGTTAAGCCGGCAGCTGTAAAGGGCCAGTACCTGAAGAGCGTAACCATCGCTCCGACCATGGGACCGGGCGTAAGACTGAACACAGCAAAGCTTGGTTAATCAAAAAAATTGGTTGACATTCATAAAAAGATATGCTATGCTTTCATAGCATGTAACACGACCCGAAGACAGCAGGTGCCGCAAGGCATAAGTTGAATACGCCTGCCGAGGACGATATGCATTCACTTTGAATGATTTTTCGAAACCTCTCTGTCTTCCCGGCAGAGAGGTTTTTTGTATCAGGAATTCGACAAAAATCGATTCCTTCGTATATCGGGTTGGTGAACACATAGACTAATAAGGAGGTACACCACTCATGGCAAAAATCGAGCTGAAGAAACCGGTTGTAGAAGAGATTTCTGCAAATATCGAAGGTGCTCAGTCCGTTGTTCTTGTTCAGTACTGCGGTCTGACCGTAGAGCAGGATACAAGACTTCGTAAAGAGCTCAGAGATAACGGAGTTATCTACAAGGTTTACAAGAATACGATGATGAACTTCGCATTCAAGGGAACAGATTGTGAGAGCCTTGCTCCGCAGCTGGAGGGCCCGAACGCAATTGCTATCTCCAAGACAGATGCAACTGCTCCGGCACGTATCCTTGCTAAGTTCGGCAAAGAGGCACCGGCTCTTGAGATCAAGGGCGGTATCGTAGAGGGAACATACTACGACGCAGCTGGCATGGCTGAGATCGCAAAGGTTCCGTCAAGAGAAGAGCTTCTTGGCAAGCTGCTTGGCAGCATCCAGTCTCCGATTACAAACTTTGCTCGCGTTCTGAATCAGATCGCAGAGTCCAAGGCGGAGGCATAGGCTGTGAGTACTTAATGAGTGCGTAGCACGAATTTAGTACGAACGCCCACTTGGACACTTAATGAGCGCAAGCCGAAGGCACAGCGCGAATTTAGTGACCATGGTGATTCCACTAACAAAAAAACGAATTTTAAAATGAAAAATCAGGAGGAAAATAAAATGGCAAAGTTAACTACCGCTGAGTTTATCGACGCTATCAAAGAGTTATCCGTATTAGAGCTGAACGAGCTGGTAAAGGCTTGTGAGGAAGAGTTTGGTGTATCTGCAGCAGCAGGTGTTGTTGTAGCAGCAGCTGGCGACGGCGCAGCAGCAGCTGAGGAGAAGGATTCCTTCGACGTAGAGCTGACAAGCGCTGGAGATTCCAAGGTTAAGGTTATCAAGGTTGTTCGTGAGGTAACTGGTCTGGGTCTGAAGGAAGCTAAGGACCTGGTAGACGGCGCACCGAAGGTACTGAAAGAGGGCGTTTCCAAGGCAGAGGCTGATGAGCTGAAGGCTAAGCTTGAGGAGCAGGGAGCTACTGTAACTTTGAAATAAGTTTATGAAGACTTATAGAGCCGGGTGGAGTAATCCGCCCGGCTTATTTTAACCTTGTGCGGTCAGGATTGCCGGTAAAAAATATCAACAAAAATATTGACCAAAATCCATAAATCTATTCAAAATCATTTTCGAAAAAAATCTCCAAAACATACAAAAAAAGCTTGACACCTATACCTCTTTATGGTATCATGTAGGATGCACTATTGTGGTGAGCTAGGCTCTGAATTCATTTTGCGTTTTTGTGCAAAATGACGAAAATAGTAGCTAACTTCCATATTAAATAAGGGGTGAACGTCAATGGAAAAGAACAGAATACGTCCGGTCGCAACCGGTAAGAACTTCAGAATGAGCTATTCCAGGCAGAAAGAAGTCCTGGAGATGCCGAACCTCATTGAGGTCCAGAAGGATTCCTATGATTGGTTCCTTCGGGAAGGTCTTCGAGAAGTGTTCGATGACATCTCTCCCATCGCCGATTACAGCGGACATCTGAGTCTGGATTTTGTAGACTTCACGCTCTGTACCGGTGAGGATGAGCTGAAATATACCATCGAAGAATGCAAGGAAAGAGATGCGACATACGCAGCTCCCCTGAAGGTAAAAGTACGTCTTTATAATAAAGAGACAGATGAAATCAATGAACACGAGATTTTCATGGGTGACCTGCCGCTGATGACGGAGACAGGTACATTCGTGATCAACGGCGCAGAACGTGTTATCGTCAGCCAGCTGGTACGTTCCCCTGGAATTTACTATGCGATTGATCATGATAAATTAGGAAAAGGCCTTTACTCCTGTACCGTTATCCCGAACCGTGGTGCATGGCTGGAGTATGAGACAGATTCCAACGATGTATTTTATGTACGTGTAGACCGAACCAGAAAGGTTCCGGTAACCGTTCTGGTTCGTGCGCTGGGTTATGGAACAAACCCGGAGATTATCGATCTGTTCGGCGAGGAGCCGAAGATCCTGGCAACTCTGGCCAAGGATACCGCAGAAAGCTACCAGGAGGGTCTGCTGGAGCTGTATAAGAAGATTCGTCCGGGCGAGCCGCTGGCGGTAGACAGCGCAGAGAGTCTGATCATGAGCATGTTCTTCGATCCGAGAAGATACGATCTGGCCAAGGTTGGACGTTATAAGTTTAATAAGAAGCTTCTGCTTCGTAACCGCATCACAGGTCATGTACTGGCGGAAGATGTGGTAGATACACAGACCGGAGAGATCCTGGCTGAGGCCGGTACCGAGGTAACCCGCGAGCTGGCAGACGAGATTCAGAACGCGGCAGTACCGTTCGTCATGATTCAGACCGAGGAGCGCGACGTACGTGTCATTTCCAGTATGATGGTAGACCTGCGCCACTATGTGGACGTGGATCCGGAAGAACTGGGTGTTACAGAATTAGTATATTATCCGGCTCTGAAAAAGATACTGGAAGAAAATGAAAGCATCGAGGATATCAAGGAAGCAGTTAAGCGCGAGATCCACGATCTGATTCCGAAGCATATTACCAAGGAAGACATTATTGCTTCCATTAACTATAACCTGCATCTGGAGTATGGCATCGGTAATGAGGACGATATCGACCATCTGGGCAATCGTCGTATCCGTGCGGTAGGCGAGCTGCTTCAGAACCAGTACCGCATCGGTCTCTCCAGAATGGAGCGTACCGTACGCGAGCGTATGACCACACAGGATCAGGACAATATTACACCGCAGTCCCTGATCAACATTAAGCCGGTCACTGCAGCAGTGAAGGAGTTCTTCGGATCTTCCCAGCTGTCACAGTTCATGGACCAGAACAACCCGCTGGGCGAGCTGACACATAAGCGTCGTCTGTCCGCACTGGGACCGGGCGGTCTGTCCAGAGATCGTGCGGGATTCGA
>OIXG01002950.1_pt1 | contig 11997 bp, 9 predicted proteins | sample 1587731 | NCBI WGS metagenome assembly OIXG01 (sample SAMEA3888908, study PRJEB22519) | human gut metagenome | biome: human gut; feature: human-associated habitat; material: faeces | place: Denmark | collected 2010
CAAAGCGGTTCTGGTAGATGACAGATATAATCCGATCGCATCCGGAAGCTATGAATGGGAAAACCGCTACGAAAACGGTGTGTGGACCTATTCTCTGGATGATATTCATAAAGGTCTGCAGGGCTGTTACAGCGATCTTGTGAAGGATGTAAAGGAAAAATATGACGAAAATCCGACCTTGGGTTTAAGTAATTCCAAGCCGACAGAGTGGCAGCGTCTGGCAATAGCGGTTCAGGCGGCCAAAGGAGACGCGGCAGCCGTAGGTGGAAAGAATCTGATTGCGGACGGAGTCTATAACTGTATTCTGGGGGATAAACTCTGGGAGCAGGGAATCAACAGCATGGTCTGGGGATTGCTGGCTCTGGATACGAAGGGGTATGAAATACCGGAAGGCGCAAAATATACAAGAGAGGATATCATTCAGCATATTTTAAAGGAGCAGAAGCGGAATGGCGGCTGGGCATTTGGCGGAACGAAAGCGGATGCCGATATGACTGCCATGGCGATCTATGCGTTAGCGCCTTACTATGCGTCAAATGCGGAAGTGAAAAGCGCAGTAGATAAAGGACTGGATATTTTAAGAAACAAGGTTTCCACGGACGGAGATTTGTATAGCGAGCAGCCCAATGGTATTTCCACGGAAAAGGTATACAACTGTGAATCCACTGCGCAGGCTATCATGGCATTTGCGGCAATGGGAATCGACCCGGCGAGTATCACAAATGCGGAGACCGGAAAAAGTCTGTTCGATGGTCTGATGAAATACTATATGACAGGGACAGGTGGATTTAAACATAAAACAGATGATAAAGAGGCTGATCTGATGCCAACAGATCAGGCTATGGAAGCGATTGCGGCATATCTGTATTACAAAGAAGGGCTGAGTGTCTATGATTTCCGCGCTAAAGCCAACACCACCCAGTACGTGGCCCAGGCCGACAACGGCAGTGTCTTCACCGCCGAGACCGGTTCAGCTGCAGACCTGTATGTGGGAGCGGAGGTAACGAAGCTTAGCTTCACAAACCTGCCTGTAGGAAACTATGACGCGGCAGTGGTGACCGTAGACGGTGCAGACGGAGAAAGCTGGAAGACTGGTATCCGGGGAGCGGATGGCTATACGCCGGTGAACGGCGCGATCCCGGTGGCAGACGGAACCGCACTCCATATTGCGGTGACAAAGCAGGATGGCAGCATCGAGAACTGGACGCTGACCGTACATACCAGCGCGGATGCGGAGACGAAAGCGGTCATGGATCGGATCGACGCATTGCCGGATGTGGGCGTGCTGACCCTGGATGACAAGGCAACAGTACTTTCCGTAAGGGAAGCCTATAATAAGTTGACAGACGCGGAAAAAGCGCAGGTTACCAATGCGGCTAAGCTGGCAGAACTGGAAGCACAGTTGACGAAGCTGGAAGCAGCGGCAGAGAAAGAGCTGGCGGCGAAGCGCGCGGCTCTGGAAAAGAATGTGAATGCCATTGCCACTCCGGTGAAGATCGGGGACAAGAGTCTGGTGAACCAGTACCTGCTGGAGCTGAACGCACTGGGAGACTGGGACGGCAAGGCAGCGATGGAGAAGAAATTAAACGGATATTTGACAGATATCGCGGCCCGGCAGAAGCTGGTGGATGATTTGGACAAGGATATCTGGAATCAGGTAGATCCCCTGCGTGTCAGCCAGTCCAAGGCAGGCACTGTGAAGAAGCTGATGAGCCGCTATGCGGCGCTCCGGCTGGATGAGCAGAAGCTTCTGGTGAACGTTCAGAGCCTGCAGGACTCAGCAGTCATCATCGACTCCCTGGAGGATGGTATCGTACCGAAGAAGGTATTTGAGAACCTGATGTCCACGAAGGAGACCTTTGTGTACTATGGCCTGACGCCGGACGGGGATGCTTATACATTGACCTGGGACGGTAAGACCGTGACCTCGGCCAAGGATGTGCAGGCAGGTGTGAAGATGACCACCGGAAGCGGCACAGCCAACGGAACGGCGGCGCAGATTGAGTTTTACCAGAGTGGCAGCATGAACGGTTCGGTGACTCTGAGCGCTGAAACCAGTGTTAAGAGCGGAAGCTGGAAGACCTACTGGATGAACCCGGATAAACTGAAGATTCAGAGTGCTAAGACGGCGACCGTTTCATCCGGAAAGCTGAATATGACGGTAACCATCGGAGGCCGGTACTGGCTGTCTACGAAGGATCTGCGGCTGGAGGGAACGACGGCCAGCGGACGGACGACAGAAATCAGCTCCATTCTCTCAACGCAGGGTGTAAAGAGTCTGATTAACAATGGAAAGACCACGATTAGTTCCATTCAGAGTACAGGCAGTAAGGGCGGCAGTACCACACTGGGAACCCGGAAGGCTTTGGAGAATGGCATGGTGTCCTCTTCCGAGCTGAAAGGAATCCAGGGCAAGAACGTAAATCTGAAGGCCAATGGAGATATCTCCGATACGGTTTCCTATACCTTTACTATCAACGGTGAGGACGTGAAGGTGACCAAGGACTGGAAGTATAATATTCAGACCGACTGCAAGTATGAGGACGATATCAAGGAACTGGCAGTGAAGCCGCTCATCCTCTGCATGGAGGGAACCGGTACATTCCCGGGCAAGATGCTCCTGACTCTGCATACAGAGCTGGAAGATGATGAATTACTGTTATTTAAATTTGATCCGATTAACCGCAAAGCGGAGTATGTCAAGAAGGTTAGCGTGGAAGACGGAGTAATGGAGTTTACGCTTCAGGAAAGCGGCCACTATTTCCTTGCAAAGCGGGCCCTGGCAGGTTCCTTAAATGACAGTACCGACGCAGAGCAGGCTGTGATCAAAAATGAGTCTGACGCAGCCGGAGATACGCCCTGGGATGAATCCCAGGAGGCGGTCGTGCTTGGCAATGGACAGGAAGCCCAGAGAAAGACCGAGACTATCCGTTGGGTGCTGATCGGGCTGATTGCCCTGATGTGTGGCGCTACGGTGGTATGGATTCTTCACAATAAGCGTCTGGAGGCGAGGGAAGCTGCTGACGAGGCGGCGGATAATGCTTCCGAGACGGACGACAGGAAGGATGGAGAGGAATGAGACAGAAGACGAAACGCTTAGGACTCTGTCTCCTGCTGGTTCTGACCCTGCTTTTAGGCGGGTGTCAGACCAGCGCAGTGAAACAGGAACAGGCTTCGACGGAGACGGCTGCGGCTGATACGGCGGAGCAGAAGCAGGAGACCACGGAAAGAGAGGACACGAAGGAGCCGGAGTATATCGACGGGGACTATGTGGACGAGCATTACGGGGATCAGGAAGAGGAGGATCTGAGCAAATATAAGACCGGCTCTTCCACAAAGACAGCCACAGGCAGTACGGGTACAAGCGGAACTACCGGAAGTAATGGAAACACGACAGGAACAGGCTCGTCCGGTGAGGCAGCCAGCGCGGATAACTACTATACAGACCCGATTCCGGAAGGAAAGCCGGTCCCGGTAGAACCCCAGGATCAGGTAGTAGACAGCGGCAAGCAGCTCACATGTACCCTGTACGTGGAATGCTCCACCATCCTGAATAACATGGATGACCTGACAGAGGGCAAAGCAGACTGGGTTCCTTCCGACGGCGTGATTTACGGCCCGAAGACGGTGACCTTCTCGGCAGGGGAATCGGTCTATGACATTTTGCAGAGAGAGATGCGGAACAACCGTATCCATATGGAATCTCAGTTTACCGCCATGTATAACAGTGCCTATGTGCAGGGTATCAACAACCTGTATGAGAAGGACTGCGGCGAGTTATCCGGCTGGATGTACTGCGTGAATGGCTGGTATCCGAACTACGGATGCAGCCGCTATCAGGTACAGTCCGGCGATGTGATTGAATGGCATTACACCTGCGATCTGGGAAATGATCTGGGCGCGGGTATGTCTTAAAAAGTACAGAAATAAGCTTTTAGGCGTCCCATTTTCCGGGACGCCTAAAGCTGTCTATAACAGGAGACGAAAATGGACGCTTTTTCCGGATATCATCCGTTAATTAACTTTACTTATTTTACCATCGTCATCGGGCTTTCCATGTTTTACATGCACCCGGTCTTTCTGGCACTGTCGCTGGCCGGGTCCGTGAGCTATTCCGTCTACCTGAAGGGGCGGAAGACAGTGAAGGTATTTCTGATTGGAATGCTGCCGGTGTGTCTTCTGACGATGGTGATGAATCCGTTGTTCAGCCATGCGGGGGCGACGATACTCTTTTACATGCGAAACGGGAATCCGGTGACGTTGGAATCCATCATGTACGGGCTGGCTTCAGGGCTTATGCTGGCCGGGGTGATCTCCTGGTTTTCTGTGTTCCATGAGGTGATGACCTCGGACAAATTCATGTATCTTTTTGGAAAGGTGGTTCCGGCCTTTTCGCTGCTGCTGTCCATGACCCTGCGGTTTGTGCCGCGGTTCACAGCTCAGATCAAACGGGTAGCGGAATCCCAGCAGTGTATCGGCAGAAATGTGAATAACGGGAAACTCTATGAGCGGGCGGCCCACGGCCTGAAGATTCTTTCGATTACGACCACGTGGGCGTTGGAAAACAGTGTGGAGACGGCGGACTCCATGAAGTCCCGGGCCTACGGCCTGCGGGGACGGACGAATTTCAGTATCTATCGGTTTGACCGAAGGGACGGCGCATTGCTGGCCTTTCTTCTGGGAACGACGGGCGTGCTTCTTACGTGCATGCACCTTCGGAAGCTGAAAATCCTGTATTTCCCGGTTTTTATTATGAATGAGACAACAACAGGAGCAGTGATCCTTTATATCCTGTACGGGATCCTCTGTATGCTGCCCCTGATTTTAAATATCTTGGAGGATATCAAATGGCGCTCTTTGAGATCAGAAATCTGACGTTTACCTATCCGGGCCAGGAAAAGCCTGCTCTTACGGATCTGAGCTTTTCGCTGGAGCAGGGGGAATTTCTGGTGGTCTGCGGGAAATCGGGCTGCGGAAAGTCTACCTTGCTCCGGCATTTTAAAACGGCCATGTCGCCCTACGGGGAGCGGAAAGGGCAGATTTTACTGGAAGGCCGGGAGCTGGATACGGTTTCGGTGCGGGAGCAGGGGGCGCGTATCGGTTATGTGCTCCAGAGTCCCGACAATCAGCTTGTGACGGATAAGGTCTGGCATGAGCTGGCGTTTGGTCTGGAAAATCTGGGCTATGAGACCGGTACCATCCGGCTGCGGGTAGCAGAGATGGCCAGCTTTTTCGGGATCCAGACCTGGTTTGAAAAAAATGTGGAGGAGCTGTCGGGCGGGCAGAAGCAGCTTTTGAATCTGGCGGCGGTGATGGCCATGCAGCCGGATCTGCTGGTGCTGGACGAGCCTACCTCCCAGCTGGATCCGCTGGCGGCGGGGGATTTTCTGGCAACCTTGCGAAAGATTAACGCGGAGCTTGGCACGACGATTCTCATCATCGAGCATCGGCTGGAGGAGGTGCTGGCTTACGCGGATCGGGTGATGGTCATGGAAAATGGCCGGATACTGGCATTGGACGAGCCAGCGAAGCTGCCCGCCCGGATCCGGGACAACGATATGTTCCGGGCCATGCCGGTTCCCATGCGGATCTTTGAGGCGCTTTCCGGGGAGGGCGGGAGCCCTGTGACGGTCCGGGAGGGCCGGGAGTGGCTGGAAGGATGGATGAAGAACCGGGAGGCTGCCGGGAGCAGCGGTGAGGAAACCCGGCAGGACGGCGGATACCGGGAGGCCGCCTCTGAGGTGGTCATTGAGGCCCGGGACGTGTGGTTCCGGTATGAGAAGAAGCTGCCGGACGTGGTGCGGGATTTGAACCTGACCGTCCGAAAAGGGGAACTGTACTGCCTGCTGGGTGGCAACGGAACCGGCAAGAGTACCACCTTAAGCCTTCTTGGACGGATCCGGAAGCCCTACCGGGGCAAGCTGTACCTGAAGGGAAAGGAGCTTGGAAAGTACCGGGAAAGTGAACTATATGGCGCGGTGCTGGGAATCCTGCCCCAGAATCCCCAGTGCCTGTTTGTGAAGGATACAGTGGAAAAGGATCTGCGGGAAATGAGTAAGGACGAGGAGCGGCTGCGGGATGTGATTGCGAAGACGGAGATCGGCCATTTGTTGAACAGCCACCCTTATGATTTGTCCGGCGGGGAACAGCAGCGGGCGGCGCTGGCTAAGGTATTGCTTTTAAATCCGGAGATCATTTTGTTGGACGAGCCTACCAAGGGACTGGATGGCTTCTATAAGCAGAAGCTGGCGGAGATCCTGAAGGGATTGACGAAAGAGGGCAGGACGATTCTGATGGTATCCCACGATATTGAGTTCTGTGCGGAATACGGGGATACCTGCGCGCTGTTTTTCCACGGGGGCGTAGTGACTAGCGCTCCGGCAAGACAGTTTTTTGCAGGCAACAGCTTTTATACGACAGCGGCCAACCGGATGGCTCGCAAGTGGTATCCAGACGCAGTGACGGCAAAGGATGTGATAGAACGATGCAGAGAAAGCTAGAACGGCTGGAAGCGGCCGATCAGGGACAGGCCCGGGGCATGGACACCCAGGCCAGAATACCGGCGATGGCGATGGCGGCGGAACTGATTTCCATGGTCTGCTTCCGCTGGGTGTCGGTGCCGGAACTGAAGTACAGCCTTTATGCCGGGGCAGGGAAGCTGTGGAAGCTGGAGGAGACGGCGGCAGGAATCGCATGGGCCTATGACGTGCCGGAGAGCATGACCCGGGCCGCGGATCAGGCGGCGGGCTTCCTCAGGCTTGGTATGGTAGTGAGCATCGTGCTGGGACTTTTGTTTATCTTTCTGTCCTTTCGGGTGAAGCTTCGTGCGGCAGGTCTGGGAAGAATGGCATTTCTATGGAACGCCGGGATGACCGGGGCTGTGCTGTGGTGGGCTACGGACACGAACAGCGCCTTGAATCTTCTGGAAGGCAGGGAGAATAATTTTCTGAATCTGAGCCTCTATAGCCATGTGCAGTTGACAGCAGCGGCCTATCTGCAGATTTTGATAGCGCTGCTTCTGCTTCCATTTTTAAAGAGGCTTCTGGATACACGGAAGGAGTATGCGGCGGAGTTTTACCAGACCCGGACAGAGATAGAAGATAAGGGAATCGGGAAGCGGACGGTGCTGGCCTTTGTGTTGATTCTGACGGCTATCCCGGCGGTGATTTTGTTCGGGATCTTTTTCCTGAATGACCGAAGCTATTATTTCATTTCCCTTTGCCTGATTATCCTGTCCATGCTGCCCTTCTTTCTGGTCTTTGAGAACCGGCGGCCACAGGCCCGGGAAGTGGTGGTGATCGCGGTAATGGCGGCTCTGGCCGTGGCGGGACGCGCGGCGTTCTTTATGCTGCCCCAGTTCAAGCCCGTGGCGGCCATCGTGATTATCGCAGGCGTGGGACTGGGCGCAGAGGCCGGATTTCTGACCGGAGCCCTGGCGGGCTTTGTGTCGAACTTTTTCTTTGGGCAGGGGCCGTGGACGCCCTGGCAGATGTTCGCTTTTGGAATCGTGGGATTCCTGGGCGGCCTGATTTTCCGGAGAAAACGGGGCAGATGGAAGCATTTCCGCCTGTGGCTCTGTATCTACGGGGGTCTGTCAGTGCTGATGATCTACGGATTTCTGCTGGATACAGCGTCCGTGTTCATGGGAATGGGCAGTATCAATAAGGCGGCGTTTCTGGCTATGTATGCAAGCGGCCTTCCTATGAATGTGATACATGGAGCAGCCACAGTGTTTTTTCTGGCTGTACTGGGTGAGCCCATGCTTTGCAAGCTTGAGCGTATCCGAAAAAAATATGGGATACTGGAGCCTTAGAGCGATAGTATTCTGGAGGGAGTCACTGATTGATGAGTGATTATGGAACTACAAAACAGGAACAGCAGTCGGTCTGGAAGGTACTGACCCGGAAAAGCGCGGCCAGCTACATGAAAGAGGAAACGGTGAAGGTTCCGGTACATTATAGAAAGATTGGCGTGGAGGCCTTTAAAAGCAATATCAAGATGGAAACACTGATGCTTCCAAACGGGATGCTGGAAATCGGTGCGGATGCTTTCCGCCATAGCAAGTTGCTGAGGGAAGCGGCGCTGCCACACAGTATCTGGCGGATTGGAAGCGGATGCTTTGCAGAATGTCCGGCTCTTAGGGTGGCGTATATCCCAAACAGTCTGGAGTGTATCTCGGCGGATTTATTTAAGGAAGACCGGCGGCTCCAGAAGGTATTATTTACAAAAGATAACCGGACGGAGCGGATCAAAAAGAATGCCTTTTACGAATGTATTTCATTGGAGCGGATTCTGCTGCCGTCCAAGCTTACCTATATCGACGACCGGGCGTTCTACCGCTGTAAGGCACTGAAGAAGGTGCGGTTTCCGGAAGGACTGAAGCGTATCGGGAAGGACGCTTTCTATTTCTGTGGTATCGAGGAACTGGAACTTCCGGAATCCCTGGAGGTATTGGAAGAACGGGCGTTTTTCAAGTGTATGTACCTGACAGAAGTGCGCCTGCCAACCCATATCCGGCGTATCGAGAAATGGGTATTTCACGGCTGCAGCCGCCTTCAGGTGTTGGAGATCCGGCATGACCCGGAATATATCGGGGAGTGGATCATCAATAAGGCGGCGCGGATACGGTGCTATAAAGGGTCGAAGGTGGACGCCTATTGCCAGGAATCAGGTTTTACAACGGAGTATATCGAAGATGGAGAAAAATGACAGAGAAAACATGGATGTGGAAAAGAGAGAGAACCGGGCTGTGACGGAAAGCCTGACAAGAATAAAAGGGGAAGCCTTTTGTGAACGCACGGTTCTTTGTATTCCGAGGCATTTTACAAGGATAGGTGAGGAGGCTTTCCGGGAAAATCAGAGGATCGAACGGTTAGAGGTACCGAAGATCGTGACCTGTATCGGGGAGCGTGCATTTTATGGCTGCAGTGCATTAAAACGGGTATCCCTGCCGGGAACCCTGGAAAAGCTGGGAAAGGGCTGCTTTGCAGAATGTCCAACGCTTCAGGAGGTCTATATCCCTTCCAGCCTCAGAAGACTGCCGGAAGCGGTGTTCCAAAGCGATGTGGAACTGAAAAACATTCATTTTATAAAGGAAAGCCAACTGATTTTTATAGATGCGAATGCGTTTCAGGGATGCAAGAAGCTGGAACACATAGAAATCCCTGACAGTATCCGGAAGATAGGAGACTGGGCTTTCTGCAAATGTAAGAAGCTTCAAGAGTTCCGCTTCCCGAAGGAACTGGTAACGATTGGGAAAAAAGCTTTTTCCGGATGCAATATCCGGAAACTCCATCTGCCGGATAAGCTCTGCTATATAGGAGAGGATGCTTTCAGCAAGAATCACTATCTCAGGGAAGTGGTACTGCCGGAAAGCGTGAAAAGCATTGAAAACGGGGCTTTCCGCAGCTGCATCCGCCTTCAGGCAGTAGAAATCCGGCATGATCCGGAAGTGCTCGGAGAGCGGATTGTAAATGGGAATACGGCAATCCGATGCTATCCGGGGTCAAAGGTAGAGGAATACTGTAAGGCAGCCGGGATCCGGGTGGAGTATCTGTAAGGAAAATGAGCCCCGTGTACGGCAGTGAAATGTACACGGGGCTTGAACAATGATGTAAGATATTACAGTGCTATTTTATTACAGCTCTGTAAGAAAATCAGATGCAGTCATAATTTTAGGAGTATGAAGCCCTGATTCAAGAAAATCTTTATCTCCAGTAAGAAGAACATCTGCATTAGCGTGAATAGCAGCACGAAGAATAGGACGATCCTTGACATCGCGAATTTTATTCTCTGCATGGTATTCCTCTATAGGAGTAGGAACAAGTTCCAAGGTCATTAAAGCGATGGAAAGAAATTGTTCTAACGCTGCTATACGATTTGGAAATTTACGATTAAAAATACGCCGTAATTCGTCGATATTCTGTTCACATATAAGACCATGGTTAGGAAAAGTAACTGCTTTTAAGTAAGCCTGGTAAGGTGTGCCATTGCTATTTAAAGCTGCTGATATGAGAATGTTACTGTCAATCAGAACTTTCATTATGCCTCACTTTCTGCACGGATTTCTTTCACTAAATCCATAACTGCATCATCTGATGTAAGGCCGGATGCCTCAGCCTCACCGACCATCTTAGACTGGAGTATCTGCATGGCATATACAGCAGAGTTAATAAGTCGGACATTACCGTTTTCTACAACAAAGGTAACGCGATCCCCATTGGAAATTCCGAGAATTTCACGGACGTCCTTTGGAATTGTGATTTGTCCCTTTGCCATAACTTTTGCATTGTCGATAAAAGTGTTTGAAGTCATAATGTCACCTCCTGAAAAACATGAAAAGTAGGGAAATTCCTACTTATAGTATATACATTTTTCAGAATAATATCAACATGTAAAAGAAAAATGATTTATCAGATGTGCTATACTAGTACGAAATACTGGATATCGAATATATATTGAGGAAAAATAGATGATGAAATTTCAGATGAATTTTACGACCTCCTATGACGATGTGATTCGTTTTACATCGGCGGAGGACTTGCACAGATTTTATACAGAACATGGCTGTGATGGGCTGGAGCTTATGCCCCTGCCATATTCTACAGCGGAAGCTCCGGATATCTATCTGTCGCCGAAAAAGTGTCCGCTGATCGTACCGGGAATGGTGACCGGAATCCATTGCTGCTGTGTCGGGGACTGGGTAAACCAGGACAGGAAGGATCTGATCCGACACTACCGGAAGGATCTGGATTATGCCATGCGTGTAGGTGCGGAGTATGTGGTCTTTCATGTGGTACAGGTGGATGACGAGGAAGGCTTTACTTATGAGAGAAAGCATACAGACCGGGAAGTGGTGGACGCAGCGGCTGCTTTTATCAATGAGCTTTTGGACGGTCAGGAGTATTCCTTCTGGTTCCTTATGGAAAATCTCTGGTGGCCGGGCCTGACCTTTTTGGAGCCGGAGGACACCCGGGCATTGATTAGCCAGGTGCATTATGGGAAAAAGGGCTTTATGCTGGATACCGGGCATTATCTACATACGGATCTGGAACTTAGAACCCAGGAGGAAGCGGTGGAGGCCCTGCATCGGATGCTGGACCGGCAGAAAGATATGATTCCCTATATCAAAGGCTTACATCTCCAGCAGTCCCTGACCGGTGATTATGTGAAGGAATGGCTTCAGACGCCCCATGAGCTTCCGGAGGATCCAACGGAGCGGTTCTGTAAGGTTTATGAGCACATTTTCCGGATCGATAAGCATGAACCCTTTACGGCGGCAGGCGTAAAAGGGCTGGTAGAGCGGATTGCGCCGCTGTATGTGACGTATGAGTATATCACAAGGAGCAGGGAGGAGTTAGCGGAGTATCTGGAGAGGGGAAGAATTGAATAGAAAAAATATAATCGGAAAGGATGGCATGGTGTATCCTTTCCGATTATGGATAGAAAATTATAAATATCGTTCTGTATCTCTTGGGCCATATAGAAATCTGCGGACTTCCATTACATTACCAATTACTACATAATATACGACATAGTTTCGCACGTAAATGCGATAATATGGGTAATCCCGTTTCTTTGTAGATGGATACGGCTCATACGAGAGGGGATTATCCAGACGTTTTAAAATGGCCGTTTCTACATCGTTAATCAGACGCAGAGCAGCATCTTCATTTTTCAAAACGTTGGTAATATAATTTACAACGCCGATTAAGTCCTGTTCAAATAGAGGAAGGTAGCGAAGCTGATAAGAGTTATTTTCCATATACTGCGCTCCTCGCATTGCGGAAGACCGTTTCATGGGAAAGGCGTTCTTCTGTTATGGAAGCCTGATAATCTGCTTCATCGAGCTTTGCTTCAATGTTGTCAGTTAAACTGGCGTACTGTTCAAGACTTAGAACCACCATGGCACCGTAGCCGTTTTTGGTCAGGTAAACCGGGTTCCCGTCACTTACAAGGTTTTCAATTTCCGGGAACTTGTTTCTTAGGTCAGAGACA
>OIXG01002957.1_pt1 | contig 11968 bp, 7 predicted proteins | sample 1587731 | NCBI WGS metagenome assembly OIXG01 (sample SAMEA3888908, study PRJEB22519) | human gut metagenome | biome: human gut; feature: human-associated habitat; material: faeces | place: Denmark | collected 2010
TTATGCATATTTTAAATATTTTAAATGTTTTACTTCCTGCGTGGGTGCTGTGTATTACTGCCGAAAAAGGAATAACAAATCTGCGCACCGCCGTGCATTGTTTAACAATTGCAAATACGGCAATTACAATTGGCGGGCTATGGGTATATAAAACAATAAATAAAGTTAAAATTGCCGACGATTATATAATACCATTAATGAATAACTTAAAAAAAGAATATATAACGGTTATGCAGTCGCAAACGGCAACCGCCGAATATGCGGCTCAATTTGAAAAATATTTTGATGTTGTACGTGAATATTTTGTAATGTTTTTACCTGTAATGATTGTTGCCGTTTGTATGTTTTCGGCTTTTATAATAACAGAAATTTTTATGTTTATTGTAAATAAAACAAACTTTAGCAATAAATCAAGCAAAGTTTGCTTTTCGGAATTTAAACTGCTTGAGCCTCTTCCCTGCTCGGGTACCGTGCTGCTTATTGTTTTTGCGGTTGTTTTGTTTGGCAAAAGCAATATACTGTCGAGTGCCTGCTCAAATTTAATTGCATTTATTATGCTTGAATATTCAATATGCGGACTTGCCGTGGTTTTTTATTGGCTGTCACACCGTTTAAAATTAAAAGGTATATCAAAAATATTTGTATATATTGTTGCGTTATTGTTTTTAAGTATTGCATCGGTTGCATTTGGAGGAATACTTAATATTTTACTCCTTATAGGAATGTTTGACTCAACCTTTAATTTCAGAAAATTAAAAAGAAGCGAAAGGTTTAACAGGTGATTTGATATGAAAGGAAAATTTATTAAAACACTGTCGCAAAACCCTACCGTTTACATTTGGCTTATGTTTATTTTTGCCGTTTCAATATTTCCGCTCGATTATGTAATAAGCATTATTCAGCTTATAGTATCGGTTATTGCGCTTTCGTTGTATGTTGTAAACAAAGCTGCCGATAAAAACAATCTTTCGTCATATCTTGAGGGGCTTACATATTATATTGACGATGAAAAAGGCCCCGATGTAAACGACTTTCAATTGCCCGTATGTATTATCAACGAAAAGGGCGCAATACTGTGGTTTAACAAAAGTTTTACGGAAATGCTCGGCTGTAAACCCGATGAAATGCTTGAACTTAAAGAATTTATACCCGAATTTAACATTGATGCCGTACGCTCCGATGACGGCAAAGTAAGCATTGATATAATTAATTCGGGAAAATACTATCATATATTCGGTTCGGCAACGCCCGACAGCAGCGTTGATTCGGACGGGTTTTATATATCGCTTTATTGGCTTGATGTGACAGAACGCGAAACAATAAAGAAAAAATATAATGATGAAGCATTTGTAAGCTGCATTATATTAATCGATAATTATGATGATTTAATGCAGGAAACCCCGCCGTCCGAACGTTCTAAACTTATATCGATAATTGATGATAAAATAGATAAATTTGCCGAAAATGCCGACGGAATATTAAAAAAATACGATAAAGACAGATACTTTTTCTATTTTCAAAAAAACCAGCTTAACAAATACATTGAAAGTAAATTTGCAGTTTTGGATGCCGTGCGTGAAATTAACGTAGGAAATAAAATTCCCGCAACATTGAGTATAGGCATAGGCACAGACGGCGATTCTCTTTCGCAAAATGACTCCCTCTCCTATTCGGCTCTCGATATGGCGCTTGGCAGAGGCGGCGACCAGGCTATAGTTAAAAATAATGACCAATATTATTTTTACGGCGGAAAATCAAAGGAAGTTGAAAAAAGAACAAGAGTTAAAGCACGTGTAATAGCATATGCAATAAGAGAGCTTGTAAACGAATATGAAGATATAATGATTATGGGACATAAACGTGCGGACATTGACGTACTCGGTGCGGCAATGGGTTTAAACCGTGCAATTGACAATATGGGTAAAAAGCTTAAAATAATTATTGACCGCTCAAACAAAACTGTAGACAGATATATAAGTATGCTCGATGAAAAATCAAAACCTGTTTTTATATCTAAAAACGAGGCTGTGGAAACCGCCGACAAAAATACTCTTTTGTTTGTGGTTGATACTCATATGGTATCAATGCTTGAGGAACCCAAACTTTTAAACATAACCAAAAACATTGTTATAATCGACCACCACAGACGCGGAACAGATTTTATAAAAAATCCTCTTTTAACATATCACGAGCCTTATGCATCGTCAACAAGCGAACTTGTAACCGAAATAATACAGTATATGGATAAAGACGTTAATTTGTCAAAAAAAGAGGCGGAGGCACTTTATGCCGGTATTTATATGGATACTAAAGCATTTACGTTTAAAACAGGAGTGCGAACATTTGAGGCAGCGTCGTATTTACGCCGAAACGGTGTTGATACGGTAGCGGTTAAAAAACTGTTTCAGGTTGATATGGATGCATTTCAGCATCGATGGCAAATTATTGAAAAAGCGGAGCGGTATAAAAACAAAATTGCTCTTGCAATATGTAAAAAAACCGACAGCGATATGCAAACGGTTGTTGCGCAGGCAACAGACGAGCTTTTAAACATAACCGATATAACATCGGCATTTGTTGTATGCGATATGGGCGCGGATTCGGTTGTTGTAAGCGCAAGAAGCCTTGGCGATATAAATGTTCAGGTTATTATGGAAAAGCTTGGCGGAGGCGGACATATGACAATAGCCGGTGCACAGCTTAAAGATATATCCGCAAATGAAGTTATGCAAATTTTAAAAGCGGCTATAGATGAATATATGGCGGCGGAAAAAGTAAAATAAACGGAGGTAATATAAAATGAAAGTTATATTTATTAAAGATTTAAAAGGACAGGGAAAAGCCGGAGACGAAAAAAACATAAGCGACGGATATGCAAAAAACTTCCTTATTCCCAGAGGTTATGCGGTTGAGGCAACAAATGCAAACCTTAACGATTTAAAAGGCAAAAAAGAATCGCTCGATTACAAAAAAGAAAAAGAAATAGAAAATGCAAACAATATAAAAAGCCAAATAGAAAAAATTAAACTTACAGTTACAGCAAAAGCCGGTGAAGGCGGAAAGCTTTTCGGCAAAGTTACAAGCAAAGAAATTGCTGACGAATTAAAAAATAAGTTTAATATTAATATAGACAAGAAAAAGTTTGTATTGCCCGATGGTATTAAATCCATAGGTATTTGCGATATAACCGTAAAACTTTACCCGGGTATTTCGGCAAAACTTAAAGTTGAAGTTGCTGCTGAATAACAATTAATGTTAACGGAGGAATAAAGCCTTGGCAAATGATATTGTAAAAAGTATGCCCTGTAACATAGAAGCCGAGCAATATGTACTCGGTTCAATACTGTTTGATAACGAATGTATATCGGATTGTATGGGTGTTTTAAAAACAGACGATTTTTATCTTGAACAGCATAAACTAATATACAGCGCTATGATTAAACTTTCAAACCGTGCGGAACCAATTGACCTTGTGACGCTTACATCCGAATTAAGTTCGGTTTTTGATTCTGTGGGCGGTACGGAATACCTTACTCAAATTGCGCTAATGGTAAGCACAACGTCAAATTTAAAATACCATATAAAAATAGTTGAAGACAAAGCAATATTGAGACGCCTTATACGTACAACAACACAAATAACCGACGCGTGCTATGATTCAAATGATGATGTTACGGTAATACTTAATGATGCCGAAAATAAAATATACGACGTAGTTCAAAACAAAAGCATTTCCGAAATGACGCATATAAAAGATATTCTTGCCGATAATCTTTCAAGGCTGGAGGAAATGATTTTAAATAAAGACAAGCTTATAGGCGTACCAACAGGCTTTAGCGCACTTGATAAACAAGTTACGGGTTTGCAGCCGTCCGACCTTGTATTGCTTGCGGCACGTCCCGCAATGGGAAAAACAAGTTTTGCGCTTAATATTGCAACCAATGCGGCGGTTAAATATAAAATTCCCGTAGCAATATTCAGTCTTGAAATGAGCAAAGGGCAGCTTGCAAACAGAATTTTATCATCGGAAGCATTAATATCATCCGAAAAAATAAAAACGGCAACAATTGACCCTGACGATATGCGCAAACTTGCAATGTCAATAAACCAGCTGTCAAAATCCCCTATCTACATAGATGATACGGCGGGCATTACCGTTTCGGAAATTAAAGCAAAATGCCGAACTTTGAAAATGCAAAACAAACTTGGACTTATAGTAATAGACTACCTGCAGCTTATAATGGGAAACAGCCGCGACGGACGTCAAAACGAGGTTGCCGAAAACAGCCGTTTGCTGAAAATTCTTGCAAAAGAACTTGATGTTCCCGTTATTGCGCTTTCGCAGTTAAGCCGTGCATCCGAAACACGAACCGACCACCGCCCCATATTAAGCGATTTGCGTGATTCGGGTTCAATTGAGCAAGATGCCGATATTGTAATGTTTTTATACCGTGACGAATACTACAATCCCGAAAGCGACAAGAAAAACATTGCCGAATGTATTATAGCAAAATACAGAAACGGCAGTACGGGAACGGTTGATATAGGCTGGCGCGGAGAGTTTACAAAATTTATGGATATTGATGTTAATCACTAAAAACGGATAATATAATATGAATAATAATGATATTTTTATAAATTCGGTGCTTGCCACCGTAAAAAAATATAATATGATATCAAACGGCGACAGAATAATTGCAGGTCTGTCGGGAGGTGCAGATTCGGTTTCACTTATAAAATTTTTGGTATCTGTTAAAGAAAAATTTAATATTAAAATATATGCTGTTCACGTAAATCACGGAATACGTGGATCGGAAGCAATTTATGATGAGGACTTTTGCACAAAATTGTGTAAAGATTTAAACATTCCGATTAATATTTATCACGAAAACATTCCGCTTATTGCAAAACAAATGCATATAAGCGAAGAAATGGCGGGCAGAAAAATACGTTATGAATGTTTTGAAAAAGCGGCAAATGAATTTAATGCAAATAAAATTGCCGTAGCACATAACAAAAACGACAGTGTGGAAACAATACTGATTAAGCTTGCACGCGGAAGTTCGCTAAACGGTCTTAAAGGCATTTTGCCTGTTAACGGAAATGTTATAAGACCGCTTATAGAAACAGAGAGAAAAAACATTGAAGATTACCTTGCAAAATGCGGCACATTATATGTAACCGACAGCACAAACAAAGATGAACGATACGTAAGAAACCTTGTCAGAAACAGCATAATACCGTTATTTAACAAAATAAATCCGTCGTTTACCGATACTGTTTTTAAAAACAGTGAATGTATACGTGATGATGATAACCTGATTGACGAATTATCGGAAAAATACAACAAAATTATTTTAAAAAATAATGAAAACGATGTTGTAATAAACATAAATGAACTTAAATTGTTGCATATTGCACTTAAAAGGCGTATACTGTTAAGAGCCGTAAAAATGCTTAAAGGAGACACGCTTAATATTGAAAAAAAACATATAGATATATTGCTTGCATCACTTAACTTAACGGGAAAAGAATTTAATATCGGCTCTAACATTACTGCATATATATCATATGATACACTTAAATTGTCACTTAAAGGCAATAAAAAAAATACTGTATCTTTTAATCAAAAAATATTATCGTCAAACAGCGAAATAACATTTTTTGACAATAAAATAAGAATAAAATTACTGCAAGCCGACTATAATACATTTATGCGTTATAAAAACAAATTACATTCAGCCAATGATTACACATCGGTAATGTTTGTTAATATGGATAATTTTAGTTTTGCAAATGATGAAATAGTGCTTCGCAATCGCAGAAACGGTGATAAATTTATACCGTCGGGTATGAACGGCTCAAAAAAACTTAAAGATTTTTTTATGGATATAAAACTTGGGGCAGACGAAAGGGATTATGTTCCCGTTTTATGCGTTAACGGCATTATTGCCGCTGTTATACCCTATCGCGTATCAAATGAATTTATCGTTGATAAAAACACAAAAAATATACTTATGATTAATTTTAGGAGGAACTTATGACAAACAATTCATATTATGAAAGCATAAGCGAAAAAATACTTTATTCCGAAGCCGACATACAAAACCGAATTAAACAGCTCGGCGAACAAATTACAAACGAATACAAAGGAAAACAGATTACTTTTATATCTATTTTAAACGGCGCGTTTATGTTTTCAAGCGATATATTAAAACATATAAAGCTTGATTGTGAAATTGACTTTATGCAAGTTTCAACCTACGGAAGCAGCACCGTTTCATCGGGTAATTTTGTTGTAAAAAAAGATTTATCCGTTGATATAGAAAATAAAGATGTAATAATATTAGAAGATATACTCGATACGGGATATACAATGGAAAACCTTATAAATTACCTTAAAGAAAAAAATCCGCGTTCAATAAAATGCTGTACATTGTTTGACAAACCGGCAAGACGTGTAAATAACGTTAAAGCCGATTACGCGGGATTTGTTGAAAAAAATGACTATTTTGTTGTAGGATACGGACTTGACTATTCTCAAAAATACAGGAACTTGCCTTTTGTTTGTATATTAAAAAAAGAAATATATTCCTGATTACAAATTAAAAGCAATATAAAAAAACTTGCTGCGCAGGAGGCGAATTAATATGAACAAGTACATAAAAGGATTTGGGTTTTATGCGGTATTACTTGCAGTAATATTTGTAATATATTATATGCTTAATTTTTCCGCAAAGCCCAACACAATTGAGTTTGATAAACTTATAAACGATATTAAAGACAGTAAGGTAACCGAGCTTACAATAGTTGAAAATAATGCCGAAATAAAATTAAATGACGGTACAAAGGCAGAGTGCTATATACCGTCAATTACGATTTTATATTATCACGTCGGCGAACAAATTGAAAAACAAATAACGGACGGTACGTTAAAATATTCCACCCCCGAGCCGCAAACGGCACCTTGGTGGATTTCTATGCTGCCTACCGTTATATTAATGATAGTATTAATAGGCTTTTGGATTTTCTTTTTACGTCAATCACAGGGCGGCGGCAGAGGTGCAATGAATTTTGGTAAAAGCACCGCAAAAATAACAGTTAATCCAAAAGAAAAAGTTACATTTGATGATGTTGCCGGTGCCGATGTTGAAAAAGGCGAACTTGAAGAAATTGTTGAATTTTTAAAAGACCCGGCAAAATTTCAAAAACTCGGCGCAAAAATTCCGCGCGGTGTTTTGCTTGTAGGCCCTCCGGGAACAGGTAAAACATTACTTGCAAAGGCGGTTGCGGGAGAAGCCGGTGTTCCGTTCTTTTCAATAAGCGGATCCGACTTTGTTGAAATGTTCGTAGGTGTTGGTGCATCACGTGTGCGTGACTTGTTTGAACAAGCAAAAAAAGCGTCGCCAAGCATTATTTTTATAGACGAAATAGACGCTGTGGGACGTCAAAGAGGTGCAGGTCTCGGCGGCGGACACGATGAGAGAGAGCAAACCTTAAACCAATTACTTGTAGAAATGGACGGTTTCTCGGCAAATCAGGGTGTAATAGTTATAGCGGCAACAAACCGTCCCGATATTTTGGATACGGCACTTTTGCGTCCGGGCAGATTTGACAGACAGGTTGTTGTAGACGCTCCCGATATTAAAGCAAGAGAAGAAATTTTAAAAGTTCATTCACGTAAAAAACCGCTCGGCAGCGATGTAAATTTATCTGTAATTGCAAAAACAACATCGGGATTTACGGGTGCGGATTTGGCAAATCTTTTAAATGAGGCGGCATTGCTTGCGGCACGGCGTAACAAACCCGAAATTAATATGCCCGAAATTGAAGACGCAATGATAAAAGTTGTAGTTGGCACAGAAAAGAAAACACGTAATATGGGCGAAAAAGAAAAGAAAATCACAGCATATCACGAAGCGGGGCACGCAATAATAACAAGAATGTTGCCGAGTCAAGACCCCGTACACCAAATATCCATTATTCCGCGCGGAAGAGCCGGAGGATATACAATGAGCCTGCCGAGTGATGATAAATATTATCGTACCAAAAACGAAATGCTTGATGAAATATTGGTATTGCTCGGAGGCAGAGCAGCCGAAAAGATTAAGCTCGACGATATTAGTACGGGAGCGTCAAACGATATAGAACGCGCCACAAAAATAGTACGCCAAATGGTTTCAAAATTTGGTATGAGCGATACTTTGGGTCCCATTAATTTCGGCGGCGAACACAATGAAGTATTTATAGGCAGAGATTTTGTTCAAAATAAAGGTTTGAGCGAAAAATTAGCGTCCGAAATTGATGAAGAAGTAAGAAAGATAATAGATATGTCGTACGAAAAATGCCTGTCTATGCTCTCCGATAATTCCCAGCGTCTTGAAGACGTAGCACGGGCGCTTATGGAAAAAGAAAAATTATCCGGCGAAGAATTTGAAAAAATATACACACAAAGCGATAAAGCCGATATAACAAATGCCGATGATAACACCCCCGGCAACGATATTGTGTAAGTGCAAAATAATTTAAAATAATGCAAAAAAATGCATAAAAAGTAACATAAAAGTGCCTAAACGGTTGACAAACAGCGTAAATAGTTATATACTATAAATAAGTATGGCGTCAGTATGTAATAGGTGGTTTGTGTGTTAAAAAGTCCCTGTCATTATGTATCAGACGGGGATTTTTTGGCATTATACATATTTCGTTAAACAATTATTTCGTAAGGAGGATTTTTTTATGTATAACAAAGTAGATAACAACCTTAACTTTGTTGAAAGAGAGAAAAAAATCGAAAAATATTGGAAGGATCACGATATATTTAAAAAAAGTATTGATTCACGCAAACAGGGCGAAACATATACTTTTTACGATGGTCCTCCCACTGCAAACGGAAAACCTCATATAGGTCACGTTTTAACACGTGTTATTAAAGATATGATACCGCGTTACCGCACAATGAAAGGCTATAAAGTATTAAGAAAAGCCGGTTGGGACACGCACGGACTTCCCGTTGAGCTTGAAGTTGAAAACCTTTTGGGTCTTGACGGAAAAGAACAAATTGAGGAATATGGCCTTGAACCGTTTATTGAGCATTGTAAAGAAAGCGTTTGGAAATATAAAGGAATGTGGGAAGATTTTTCGGGAACAGTAGGCTTTTGGGCTGATATGGACAACCCTTACGTAACTTACCACAATGATTTTATAGAGTCGGAATGGTGGGCGCTTAAACAAATATGGGAAAAAGGTCTTTTATACAAAGGCTTTAAAATTGTGCCCTACTGCCCAAGATGCGGAACACCTCTTTCAAGCCACGAGGTTGCACAAGGATATAAAGCCGTTAAAGAACGTTCGGCGGTAGTTCGTTTTAAATGCACCGACGAGGACGCGTATTTTCTTGCGTGGACAACCACACCGTGGACTCTGCCGTCAAATACAGCTCTTTGTGTAAATCCAGACGAAGAATATGTTAAAGTAAAAGCTTGTGACGGTAAAATATATTATATGGCTTTATCACTTGCGGATAAAGTGCTCGGAAAGCTTGCCGATGAGGGGGAAAAAGCATATAAAATAATTGAAACATACAAAGGCAAGGATTTGGAATACAAAGAATATGAGGCACTTTATGAATGTACCGCACAGGAATGTAAAAAGCAAAACAAAAAAGCGCATTACATAACTTGTGACGGATACGTTACAATGAGTGACGGTACAGGTATTGTACACATAGCCCCGGCTTTTGGTGAAGATGACGCAAATGTTGGAAGAAAATACGATTTGCCGCTTGTTCAGTTTGTAGACGGTGCGGGACATATGACAAAGCAAACTCCTTTTTACGGCAAATTTGTAAAAGACGCAGACCCGCTTGTGCTTGCAGATTTGGAGGAAAGAGGTCTTTTGTTTGACGCTCCAAAATTTGAACACGATTACCCGTTCTGCTGGAGATGCGACACTCCGCTTATTTACTATGCCCGCGATTCGTGGTTTATTAAAATGACGGCTGTAAAAGACGATTTAATTAAAAATAACAATACAATTAATTGGATACCTGAAAGCATTGGTAAAGGACGTTTTGGGGATTGGCTCGAAAATGTTCAGGATTGGGGTGTAAGCCGTAACAGATATTGGGGTACCCCGCTTAATATATGGGAATGTGAATGCGGAAAACGCCATTCCGTAGGTTCAATTGCAGAACTTAAAGAATTAAGCGATAATTGTCCCGACGACATAGAACTTCACAGACCGTTTATTGACGCTGTTACAATTAAATGCCCCGATTGCGGAAAACAAATGCACAGAGTACCCGAAGTAATAGATTGTTGGTTTGATTCGGGCGCAATGCCGTTTGCACAATGGCACTATCCGTTTGAAAACAAAGACATTTTTGAGGATAACTTCCCTGCCGACTTTATAAGTGAAGCTGTAGACCAAACACGCGGCTGGTTTTATTCACTTCTTGCGGAGTCAACGCTTTTATTTAACAAAGCGCCTTATAAAAATGTAATTGTACTCGGTCACGTTCAAGACGAAAACGGACAGAAAATGTCAAAATCAAAAGGCAATGCGGTTGATCCGTTTGACGCGCTTAACGCATACGGTGCCGACGCTATTCGCTGGTATTTCTATTCAAACTCCGCGCCCTGGTTGCCAAACCGTTTTCATAAAGACGCAGTAATTGAGGGACAGCGTAAATTTATGGGTACACTTTGGAACACATATGCATTTTTTGTTTTGTATGCAAATATAGATAGTTTTGACGCTACAAAATACACGCTTGATTACAGCAGTCTTTCGGTAATGGATAAATGGCTTTTGTCTAAACTCAATACACTTATTAAAACGGTAGACTCAAACCTTGAAAATTACAAAATTACCGAAACGGCAAGAGCGCTCCAAGAGTTTGTGGACGAATTAAGTAATTGGTATGTACGCAGAAGCCGTGAGCGTTTTTGGCTTAAAGATATGCCGCAGGATAAAATAAATGCATATATGACGCTTTACACCGCACTTGTAACACTGTCAAAACTTGCAGCGCCAATGATTCCGTTTATGGCAGACGATATATATATGAATTTGGTATGCTCTATTGATAAAAACGCACCCGAAAGTGTACATTTATGCAACTTCCCCGTATGCGACGAAAGTAAAATAGATGCACAGCTTGAAAAGAATATGGACGAAGTATTGGCAATTGTTGTATTGGGCCGTGCTTGCAGAAACAGCGCCAATATAAAAAACAGACAGCCGATAGGTAATATGTATATCAAGGCTGAAAATACAAACCTTGATAAATATTTTACAGATATTATTGCAGATGAACTTAATGTTAAAAATGTTGAGTTTAAGGACAGCGTTAAAGAATATACAAGCTATAACTTTAAACCGCAGCTTAAAACCGTTGGCCCCAAATACGGCAAACACTTGGGCGAAATAAGAAACTACCTGTCGCAAGTTGACGGAAATAAAGCAATGGACGAACTCAACGAAAACGGATGTATTACAATTGAGTGCAAAGACTGCCAAGTAAAACTCGAAAGAGAAGATTTGCTTATAGAAGCCGCTCAAACAGATGGTTACGCATCAGCATCCGAAAACGGTGTATCTGTAATATTGGATACAAATTTAACACCCGAACTTTTAGATGAGGGATTTGTACGCGAAATAATCAGTAAAATACAAACAATGCGTAAAGACTGCGGTTTTGAAGTAATGGATAAAATTGAAGTATATCACAAAGGAAATCAAAAAATTGAGGCAATTTTTGATAAGTTTAAAAACACTATTTCGGACGAAGTACTTGCAGTTGATATTATTCCCGACAGCACTTGCGAAACAAGCAAGGAGTGGAATATAAACGGTGAAAAAGTTACAATAGGTCTTAAAAAGATATAATTGCTTTTTTGCACACAAAAAAATCATAACCACCAGTAAACTGGTGGTTTGCACAGCCCCTATAAGGGGCTATTAC
>OIXG01002961.1_pt1 | contig 11962 bp, 9 predicted proteins | sample 1587731 | NCBI WGS metagenome assembly OIXG01 (sample SAMEA3888908, study PRJEB22519) | human gut metagenome | biome: human gut; feature: human-associated habitat; material: faeces | place: Denmark | collected 2010
TGACAAAGATAAAATTCTTGTAAAAAACAAAGAAGGCTCCTTTTGTTATTCGGGTCAGGGCTGGAGCGGCGGAAGAATGTACCGTCTTTGCCCCGAGGCGGCGCTTGAATTTGCAAAACGCGATTTGCCCAAAGTAAAGGAATTGGGATTTGAGGGATTGCATTATATAGACGTTATGTCGGTAATACCGCTTTTAAAATGTTACGATAAATCGCACCCCTCAAACTACATACAAACGCTTGAACGCAATAATGAGATAATGAAAATGAGCCGCAGTCTTTTTGGCGGTTTTGCGTCGGAGGGAACATTTGATTTTGCGGCAAAATATCTCGATTATGGGTTGTATGTTTCGTGGCCGAGAACGGAGTATGACTGTCTTGACGACGAAATACCTCTTTGGCCGCTTGTATACCACGGAATTATTCTTTCAAACTCAACAACCGATACGGTAAACTATACGGTTAAAGATAAAAAAAATCATTTAAGATGTTTGGAATACGGTTCACGTCCGTCTTTTTACTTTTATTCAAAGTTTATGACGGGAGGCAATATAGATTGGCTCGGCAGAGAGGATATAATGTGCGATACCGACGAACAGCTTAAATACAGCGTATCAAAAATAAAAGAGGCATATGATGAATACAAAAAAACATACCGCCTGCAAACCGAATTTATGGTATCGCATAAAAACACCGCGCCCGATGAGTATACCGTTACATACTCCGACGGAAGCAAGGTTGTTGTAAATTACAAAACACAGGAATACAAATTTATATAACAATTAAAACCTGCTGTAAATATTTGCAGCAGGTTTTAATTGTTATATAACATACCCCGATAAAAATATAAACGCTACAATAAGTAATAATGGCATATCGGGACTGTCGCTTTCGGTTAAAAGTATAATCAATACGCCGATTAAAATTAAATCGTCGGTTTTTGTGTTGCCAAGCCCAAAGGGCGCAAGCAGTCCGCCGTCTACCGAAATATCGCCGTTTAAGCTGTTATCGGTTTTGTCGGCATAGACTTCGGCAACGGACGTTTGGCTTTTGCTTGCGCCGCTTTGGGGCGCGTCGGCATTTTTGTCGGCTTCTTTTTTTGGTGTCTCACCGCTCGGCATAACCACAGCATTGCCGTCTATCACGTCCGAGGGATAACCGTCATAATATCTTTTATACATTGTTACCTCCGATTATAATTCTTTAAATAAGCCTGAAAGTCTTGATATTTTCAAAACACGTATCGCAGTGTCTATCTGCCCCGCCCTCGATTGGCGCATATAAGGCTTCAGTGCGCTCAAAAGCGTTATTCGGTTATCGCTTCCGCCGCCGAGCGTGTCAATTGCATTTTTTATTGTGGATATCATTTGGTCACTGCCCTGCGTACTGTCGGCAGGTGCGCTTTCAACACTTCCCGTGTCGGGCGTGTTTGTGTTTTGAGCCATACTTCCTATAAGCTTTATTATCTCGGGGTTATCAAGCATTGTTTTAAGTTTTGCGGCAATGTCGTCAGCCATAACAAAAATACCTCCTATACATTTATTGTTTTATTATTTCAAAAATTGGTTTATACGTCTTAATATATCGGGATTTTTGGATATCAGTTTTACAATATCGTCATCGCTTGTGTTTGCGTACCTGTCGGCAACCGAACCCAATCCCATAGAACGCAGTTTTCTTATAACCTCGCCGCGATTAAGGTTTTTAACCTGTCTTTTTAAATCGTCGTTGCTTAGTTTGTTTATTTCGCTTTTAAAATTGCTTTCTTTTAAACCGTTTATAATTTCTTCATTCATTTTGTCCATTAAATATTCACCTCCGTACATTATATGCATATAATAAAAAAAGGTGCTTAAAACTTGACAAATTTATAAATACAAGTTATAATATACAAAAACAGGCATAAAAGGCTGTCTGTTTTGTGATGTTAAAATACGGTTTATCCGTATAGCGCCGGGACTTATGTCAGGCAAGAGAGTGCAAACCACGCATTGGTTTGGCTTTTTTTCTGCTTAAGTTGACGAGGACGGGGATTATCGAATTTTCGGCGGATGCCCCGCGGCATACACACTGCCGTAAACAACCGGTAAAGGTGCAGAGCAATTTGCATTACAAATTCGGTTTGGTGTTGAGCCTTTAAAAAAATGTTTGGTTTTGCTTTGGGGGAAGTATGCCCTTTTTGCAGGTTAAACAAAAAATATTTTTTTTAGGAGGCACAAAATATGTGTGGAATTGTAGGTTATATCGGTGAAAGAGAAGCGGCGCCCATTTTGTTTGACGGGCTTGAAAAACTTGAGTACAGAGGTTACGACTCTGCCGGAGTTGCAATACTTGCAAACGGTAAAATTAAATGCTGTAAAGTAAAAGGCAGACTCCAAAATTTAAAAGACGCGGCTCAAAATGTTGATTTAAGCGGCACAATAGGAATAGGTCATACACGCTGGGCAACACACGGCGCACCGAGCGATGTTAATTCGCATCCTCATTTAAGCTGTGACGGTACAATTGCGGTTGTACACAACGGTATTATAGAAAATCACGAGCAATTGCGCAGCTTTTTAAAAGAAAACGGATATGAATTTAAATCCGAAACGGACACAGAGGTTATACCCAATCTTATAAGCTATTATTATGCGGGCGATTTGCTTGACGCTGTAATAGAGGCAACAAAAAAATTAGATGGCAGTTACGCAATATGCGTGTTTAAAACAGACGAACCCGATAAACTTATTGCGGTAAGAAAAGACAGTCCGCTTATTATAGGACTTAAAGATAACGAAAAATTCGTTGCGTCGGATATTCCCGCAGTTTTAAAAGAAACACGCAATGTTTATTTGCTTGAAGATAACGAATATGTGGTGCTTTACAAAAACTCCGCAAAAATATATACCGTAGACAAACAGCAAATTAACCGTGCCGTTTATAAAGTAACGTTTGATGATAATGCGGCGGAAAAAGCGGGATACGACCACTTTATGTTAAAAGAAATACACGAACAGCCAAAAGCAATTAAAGATACGCTTGCAGGCAGAATAAGTATGGATAAAAGCGTGTCGTTTGATATGCTCAAACCCGAAGATATAGAAAATGTTGAAAAAATATACATTGTAGCTTGCGGAACGGCATACCACGCAGGTCTTGTGGGCAAAACCGCAATAGAAAAAATGACGGGTATACCCGTAGAGGTAGATATTGCGTCGGAGTTTAGATACCGCGACCCGATTATTAAACCCAATTACCTGCTTGTTGTAATAAGCCAATCGGGCGAAACGGCAGATACTCTTGCCGCATTAAGACTTGCAAAATCTCACGGTGCCAAAGTGCTTGCGGTTACAAACGTTGTGGGAAGCACGGTATCGAGAGAGGCTGACTTTGTGTTTTACACGCACGCAGGCCCCGAAATTGCGGTTGCGTCAACCAAGGCATATACAACACAGCTTATTGCTATGTATACGCTTGCGCTTTTTATTGCCGAAAACAAAAAAACTCTTTCGGCTAAAAAAATAAAGGATTATAAGTTTGATTTGCTTAAAACTCCCGAACTTGTTGAAAAGATTTTGGAAAATGAAGAAGCAATACGCAAATTGAGTATGCAATTTACAAAAGAAACCGACATATTCTTTTTGGGACGCGGTCTTGATTGGGCTGTTGCAATGGAAGGTTCACTCAAACTTAAAGAAATATCGTATATTCATTCGGAGCCGTATGCGGGCGGTGAGCTTAAACACGGGCCGATTGCATTAATAGAAAAAGACACTGTGGTTATAAGTATTTCCACCAACGAATATCTTAAACCCAAAATGGACAGTAATGTAAAAGAGGTTGTAACAAGGGGCGCATATGTTCTGGGTATATTAAACGAAAAATTCAGCAATGTGGGGTATGATGATGTATTTTATATTCCCGATATCGATGAAATGCTTTCGCCGATTATATCCGTAATACCTCTTCAGCTTATAGCATATTATGTATCAACCGCTAAAGGACTTGACGTGGATAAACCGCGTAATCTTGCAAAATCCGTTACGGTTGAATAATATAATACATTAAAACTTAATTTCCCAATCGACCAAACCCCGTTTTGCATAATGCAAAGCGGGGTTTGGTTTTTAATAAAAGACCCTTGAATTTTAGAAATTTCTTTGTTATAATGTATATTGAATTAGTGTAAAATAACTTATGATACGGAGGTGTTTGATGTGTCGGACTTTAAAGTTTTTTCGCCGTTTGAGCCTATGGGCGACCAAACAGAGGCTATAAATAAATTGTCGAACGGTGTAATAAACGGCAAAAAGTTTCAAACGCTTATGGGCGTAACAGGTTCGGGAAAAACTTTTACCATTGCTAAAACAATAGAAAAAGTTAACCGCCCCACACTTGTTATAGCGCATAATAAAACACTTGCGGCACAGTTGTGCAGTGAATTTAAAGAGTTTTTTCCAAACAATGCGGTTGAATATTTTGTGTCGTATTACGATTATTATCAGCCCGAGGCATATATTCCGCATACAGACACTTATATAGAAAAAGACGCGTCTATAAATGATGAAATAGATAAACTGCGCCATAGTGCAACCGCGTCGCTTTTTGAACGCCGTGATGTTATAATTGTGGCAAGCGTTTCGTGCATATACGGTTTGGGTGACCCCGACGATTACAAAAACCTTATGATAAGTTTAAGGGCGGGTACCGAATACGGACGTGATAACCTTTTGCGTAAACTTGTTGAAATTCAATACGACAGAAACGATATAAGCTGTGTGCGCGGAACTTTCAGAGTACGCGGCGATGTTGTGGAAATTTTTCCCGTAAATACAAACGAGCGTGCAATAAGAGTTGAATTTTTCGGCGATGAAATAGATAAAATATGTGAAATTGATATTGTGACGGGTGAAATACTTGCATTTAGAAAACATATTGTTATTTTTCCCGCGTCGCACTACTCCACAACTGCCGAAAAAATGAAACGTGCCATAAAAACCATAGGTGATGAATTAACCGAACGTCAGGCATATTTTAAACAAAACGATAAGGCGCTGGAACTTCAAAGAATTACACAGCGCACAAATTATGATTTGGAAATGATGCAGGAGATAGGCTTTTGCCAGGGAATAGAAAATTACAGCCGTCATATAAGCGGAAGAAAGCCGGGCAGTCCTCCGTATACGTTAATCGATTACTTCCCCGATGATTTTTTGCTTGTTATAGACGAATCACACGTTACAATACCGCAAATAGGGGCAATGTATGCGGGCGACAGGTCGCGTAAAGACACTTTGGTTGAATACGGTTTCAGACTGCCGAGCGCATACGATAACCGTCCGCTTAATTTTGCCGAGTTTGAAAAACGAATAAATCAGGTTATATTTGTAAGTGCAACTCCGGCAAAATATGAAACGGAGCACAGCGGCACCCCCGTCGAACAAATAATACGTCCTACGGGACTTATAGACCCCGAAATTATTATGCGCCCCGTAAAGGGACAGATAGATGATTTGATAAACGAAATTCATACGGCCACCGAGCAGGGTGAACGCGTACTTGTAACAACCCTCACAAAAAAAATGGCCGAAAGCCTTACCGACTATTTGCGTGAGGCGGATATAAAAGTTAAATATTTGCACAGCGATATTAAAACAACCGAACGTATGGAAATTGTAAGGGATTTACGTTTGGGTGTGTTTGATGTTTTGGTTGGTATAAACCTTTTGCGTGAGGGGCTTGATATCCCCGAAGTATCGCTTGTTGCAATTTTGGACGCCGATAAAGAGGGATTTTTGCGCAGCGAAACAAGCCTTGTACAAACAATAGGCAGAGCCGCACGTAATGTTCACGGCAGAGTTATAATGTATGCCGATACCGTAACGGGTTCAATGAAACGCGCAATTGACGAAACAAACAGACGCCGAAAGATACAGTCCGATTATAACGAAAAGTACGGGATTGTGCCAAAGAGCGTTAAAAAAGATATACGCGAACTTTTAAACACAGTCGATACAGACGAAAAAGACGCAGTATCGGTAAAAGATAAACCTGTTACAACCGAAGAAAAAATTGCCGAATATACAAAGCTTATGAAAGAAGCGGCAAAGGCTATGGAATACGAAATAGCAGCATATTACAGAGATGAAATTATAAAATTAAAGGGTGAATTGTAAATTGCAGGAGTATATTAAAATAAGAGGGGCAAGAGAACATAATTTAAAAAATATTGATTTGGATATCCCGCGCGACAGTTTTGTTGTTATGACGGGACTTAGCGGTTCGGGTAAATCGTCGCTTGCATTTGATACTATTTATGCCGAGGGACAGAGAAGATACGTTGAGTCGCTTTCATCATATGCAAGAATGTTTTTGGGTCAAATGGACAAGCCCGACGTTGATAATATAGAGGGTCTTTCGCCGGCTATAAGCATAGACCAAAAAACAACGGCGCGCAATCCGCGTTCAACTGTCGGTACGGTAACCGAAATATACGATTATTTAAGACTTTTGTTTGCCCGTATAGGTATTCCGCACTGCCCAAAATGCGGCAAGGTAATCAAACAGCAAACAATAGATGAAATTGTTGACAGAATACTTAAAAACGACGAAGGTACAAAAATTCAAATTCTTGCACCCGCTGTACGCGATAAAAAAGGCGAGCATACAAAAGTTTTGGAAAGCGCCAAAAAGAACGGTTATGCAAGGGTACGCATAGACGGTAAAATATGCGATTTGTACGATAATATAAAACTCGAAAAAAACCACCGCCATACAATTGAAATAGTTGTTGACAGAATTAAAATAAAAGAGGGTATAAACACGCGTCTTACCGATTCGGTTGAAAGTGCGCTCAAACTCGGCGGCGGTATAGTTATTGCATTGGTTGACGGTTCGGGTGAACTTGTGTTCAGCCAAAATTATTCCTGCCGCGACTGCGGTATAGATATGGTGGAATTGAGTCCGCGCCTGTTTTCGTTTAACAGTCCGCTGGGTGCTTGCCCCGTATGCAGCGGTATCGGCTCGCTCGAAGAAATAGATGTTGATTTGGTTATACCCGATAAAACAAAATCAATACGTGAAGGTGCAATAAACGCCCACGGCTGGTTTAACGTAATGGAAAAAACATCATACAATTACGGCTGGCTTAAACTTTTGGCAGATCATTACGGATTTGATTTTGATACTCCGTGGAACAAACTTTCGGAAGAGGCGCAAAATGCAATTTTATTCGGCTCCGATGTTCCGCTTGAATTTAAATATAAAAGCATTACCAAATACGAAAAATTTGAAGGTGTTATAATTAACCTTGACAGACGTTATCACGATTCTTTTTCGTTTGGCAAAACCGAACTTGAGGCGCTTATGAGCCATAAAGTATGCCACAGCTGCAAGGGCAAACGTTTAAAACCCGAGGTGCTTGCGGTAACCGTTGGCGATAAAAACATTTCCGATGTTACCGACCTTGCCGTATGCGACGCCAAAAAGTTTTTTGACGGGCTTGTATTTACCGAAAAAGAAAAAGTAATTGCAAAGCAAATTTTAAAAGAGCTTAATTCCCGTCTTTCGTTTTTGATTGACGTAGGGCTCGATTACCTTACGCTTTCGCGAAGTGCCGGAACACTTTCGGGCGGTGAGGCGCAAAGAATTCGTCTTGCAACTCAAATAGGCTCAAAACTTACGGGTGTTTTGTATATACTCGATGAGCCGAGTATAGGGCTTCACCAGCGCGATAACGATAAACTTTTGGCAACGCTTAAAAAACTGCGTGATTTGGGTAATACTTTAATTGTTGTTGAACACGATGAAGACACTATGCGTGCGGCGGATTATATTGTAGATGTAGGGCCGGGAGCAGGCGTTCACGGCGGAAACATTGTTGCAAAAGGTACGGCAAGCGAGGTAATGCAAAACGATAGCAGCATTACGGGGCAGTATTTAAGCGGTAAAAAATACATTGAAATCCCCAAAAAACACCGTGACGGAAACGGCAAAATGCTTACTGTTGTGGGAGCGGCGCAAAACAACCTTAAAAACATAACGGTAGATTTTCCTCTCGGCAAGTTTATATGCGTAACGGGTGTTTCGGGTTCGGGTAAATCAAGCCTTGTAAACGAAATACTTTCAAAACAGCTTGCCTGTGATTTAAACCGTGCAAAGCAAAAAGGCGGCAAACACAAAGAAATATTGGGCGAAGAAAACCTTGATAAAATTATTGTTATAGACCAATCGCCAATCGGCAGAACACCGCGCTCAAACCCGGCCACATATACAGGCGTTTTCGGTGATATCCGCGAAGTTTTTGCACAAACAAACGAGGCAAAAATAAGAGGCTACAAATCGGGGCGCTTCAGTTTTAACGTAAGCGGCGGCAGATGCGAGGCGTGCAGCGGCGACGGAATAATAAAAATCGAAATGCACTTTTTATCGGATGTTTACGTACCTTGCGAGGTTTGCAAAGGAAAACGTTATAACAGAGAAACGCTTGAAGTGCATTACAAAGGCAAAAACATAAATGATGTTCTTGAAATGACTGTTGAAGAGGGACTTGAATTTTTTGAAAATATACCCAAAATCAAACGCAAATTGCAAACGCTTTATAATGTAGGACTCGGCTATATAAAAATAGGTCAGCCGTCAACAACCCTTTCGGGCGGTGAAGCACAGCGTATTAAGCTTGCAACCGAATTGAGCAAACGCAGTACGGGACGCACTGTTTATGTTCTCGATGAACCCACAACGGGACTTCATACGGCAGATGTTCACAAGCTTATAGAAGTTTTGGGCGAGCTTGCCGATACGGGTAATACCGTTATTGTTATTGAGCATAACCTTGATGTTATAAAAGTAAGCGATTATATTATAGATTTGGGACCCGAGGGCGGCGAACGCGGTGGAAATATTGTTTGTTCAGGTACACCCGAAGAAATAATAAAATGTAAAAAGTCATATACGGGTAAGTATTTAAAACAAATATATGACAGGCAAAAGAAAAACCAATAAACGACGGAGGGGATTTTATGTACACTCTGATATCGGATATATTAAAATATGTATTTGTTGTGGTTGTATATATGTTTATATACAGCGTTGTAAGACTTGTGTATCTTGATATATCCGACGCGCGCCGTATGAGCAAGGCAGATGAGGACGGGTACGGCTATTTAAAACTTATTAATTTAAGAAAAGAGCTGAATTTTAAAATTTACGAAAGCTATTCAATACGTGAGCAGGCTACAATAGGGCGCAGTAAAAAATGTGACATTTACATAAACGATAAGTATTTGTCAAAAAATCACGCAAGAATATTTTTCGATGAAGATAAGTTCTATATTGAAGATTTAAAAAGCACAAACGGAACTTACGTAAATGGCGAAAAAATATCGTCGTCGCACCCTGTTCGAATAAAAGATAACGATAAAATATCGTTTGGCGACGTCAGCTTTATATTTGTTGACAGCACTTCTGTAAGATAAGGCGGTGAACGTAATGAAAACATTATCGGGAACAAGAGTTAAGCCTATGCTTATGGTGGTATTTATAAATATAATAGGATTTTTCTTGCTGTATTTTTATTATAAAGCCGAAATTTTTTCGGTTGTGGAGTGCGGTGCGGCATTGTGCGCCATTAATATTGCGGTTTATTTTGTTATGAGCCGTTTTGAACTCGGCGACGTATATATGTTTTTAATGGTATCTATGCTTGTAAGTATAGGGTGCATTATGCTGTTTCGCATAGACGCCGATAAAGGCAAAAATCAGGTAATTTGGTTTTGCATAGGTGTGGGAGTGTTTTTTGTAAGCTATTTTGTATACCGTATTTTTAAAAAATGGAATATGCTTACTTATTTTTATATGGCGCTTTCTTTTGCATTGTTTGTTGTAACGCTTGTTTTTGCACGCGCCGTCGCAGGTTCGCGAAATTGGATAATGATAGGCAAACTGTCTGTTCAGCCGTCGGAATTTATAAAAGTTTTGTATGCGTTTACAATGGCTTGTTTTTATTCAAAAAAAGGAAGCTCCGTTGCAAAACTAAACAAAAAATTACTCGGTGTTTCGTATAAAGATTGGCTCCTGTTTTGCTATGTGTACATCTGCCTCGGCTTTTTGGTGCTTCAAAGAGAGTGGGGAACAGCGGTTTTGTTTATGCTTGTATACTTTACAATGCAGCTGCTTTATGATGCAAATATACGTCTTATAATATTAAATACGGTTCTTGCGGTACTCGGTTCCGTCGGCGGATATTTTTTAACGCCTCACATAAAAGTAAGGGTGAGTACGTGGCTCGACCCGTGGGCGGACGCAACAAACAAAGGCTATCAAATAGTACAGTCGCTTACGGCAATTGCCTCCGGCGGCTATTTCGGTACGGGTATAGGAAACGGTGACCCGTACTTTATTCCCGAAGTACATTCAGATTTTATTTTTTCGGCAATATGCGAGGAAATGGGTATGTTTATAGGCGTTGCAATTATTATGCTGTATTTTATTTTTTCGTACAGAGGGTTTAAAATTGCCCTAAAAACACATAATGAGTTTAATAAGGCATTAAGTGTGGCGCTTGTAAGCTGTTTTGCATATCAAACATTTATAATAGTGGGCGGCGTTATAAAAATGATTCCGCTTACGGGTATAACATTGCCGTTTGTAAGTTACGGCGGCAGCAGTATGGTTTCAAGCTTTATTATGCTTGGTATATTAACTTCAATATCGCATAATGCATAGACGGTGAATATTTATGAATAATTTCAAAAAATATGTTGAATATATAAAAAACGTAACAAATATTGTACCCAAAACGGCAGTTGTTCTCGGTTCGGGACTCGGCGGCTTTGCGGATAAACTTACAAATGCCGTAACCGTACCTTATAACAAGCTTGACGGGTTTCCCGTTTCCACCGTTGACGGACATAACGGCTGCTTTGTGTTTGGATATATAAAAAATACTCCCGTTATGGTTATGAGCGGACGTGTGCATTACTATGAAGGTTACACGCCGGAGCAAACGGTTAGGCCTGTGCGTACAGCCGCATTAATGGGGTGCAAAAATATTATACTTACCAATGCCGCGGGCGGAATAAACAAAAACTTTAAGGCGGGCGATTTAATGGTAATAGACGATCATATTTCGTTATTTGTTCCGTCGCCGTTAATCGGTAAAAATTACGGTGAATTCGGCGAACGTTTTCCCGATATGACGTATGTATACGATAATAATATAAAAGATATTATATTTGCTTGCGCCAAAGACAGTAAAACCGATATAAAGCGCGGCGTATACGTTCAGCTCGGCGGCCCCAATTACGAAACTCCCGCCGAGATTAAAATGCTGTCGGCATTGGGTGCCGACGCGGTGGGTATGAGTACCGTCGGTGAGGCAATTGCGGCAAAACACGCAGGTATGAGGATAGGAGGCATAAGCCTTATTTCAAATATGGCGGCAGGTATAAACCCAAGCCCTCTGTCGCATATAGAAGTAAAAGATGCGGCAAATAAGGCTGCGGAGCGTTTTAATAAGCTTTTGGAGGACGTTGTGTGCAGCTTGTAAATAAACTTTTCAACTTTTTTAAGATATTTTAAAAAAAGTTGAAAAAAAGGGTTGACAAGCGGCAAAAAATGTAGTATACTATTCAAGCACCGTTGATAAAGCGATTATCAATGTTTAATTAAAGTTAAAAAAATAAAAAACTTTTAAAAAAAGTATTGACAAATCGTTTCAACTGTGGTAATATATAGAAGTTGCAATTGAAAAAGCAAATGCAACAACTGATCTTTGAAAAATGAACAGCATATAAAAGGTTCTCGAAAATTCAATTGAGAAATCGTGTAAAAAGAAATAACCTTTTTACTAAAGTAAGTCAGAATAAGTAATGAGCTTAAACTCTGAAATGTTAAGCCTTTTGAATAAAAGGCTTTAAATATTTTAATAGAGAGTTTGATCCTGGCTCAGGACGAACGCTGGCGGCGTGCCTAACACATGC
>OIXG01002968.1_pt1 | contig 11946 bp, 8 predicted proteins | sample 1587731 | NCBI WGS metagenome assembly OIXG01 (sample SAMEA3888908, study PRJEB22519) | human gut metagenome | biome: human gut; feature: human-associated habitat; material: faeces | place: Denmark | collected 2010
CCCGTAAAAGAGAAATGTACAAGTTCGCTAAATGTAACTTTAGCGAACTATAAGGAGGAGGGCGGGCTGCCTTTTGCGGTGTGTTGCAGTAGACCTTATATAGTATATCAGACCGTCAAAAAATTGCATTTTTGCCTTATTGCGTGTGTAGGGGCGACCATTGGTCGCCCGTCAACTTACCGCGGCAACACATTTTCTGGGACAGTTTTCTTACGACACACCGCCTGACCGGAAACAACGGCTGTGCCTCGGAGAAGCTGTATCAGCTCTGCGATGCCACTGTGGTGCCCGAATACCGCGACCTGGTCCGCCGTTTCCTGGATGTGCCCACCCTTGCGGAAAGACTGAAAAGCGAAGAATATATCTCCACAGAATACCGCATGTGCGACGGAAGTTGGCATTCTCTGCGCTTCGTTGCAAAGAAACGGGACGAGGCCGGCAATGTGACCCATGTGCTGTGCACGGTGCGCTGTAGAGCTGTTTGGAAAGTCCGCACCCGGCTGTTTCGGCGTGATCTATATGGATATTATGATGCCGTGTATGAACGGCTGGGGCGCCGCCAGAACCATCCGCGCCATGAACCGCCCCGACGCGGAAATCATCCCCATCATTGCCATGTCCGCCAATGCTTTTTCCGAGGATATTATGGACAGCCGTCTGGCGGGCATGGATATTCACCTGGCCAAACCGCTGGACGAAGCCAAGATGATCAACGCCCTAAAGCAGTGCATCGCCGAACGGAGTGCCGTAAAGCTGCGGAACGATTTGTAACGCTTTGCAGCAGCCAACCTAAGGCAACACCGCATAATTCCCGCCTTACGGCTTAAGCACCGCTCCGGCGGCTGCGGCACGGCATCTGCGTTGCCAAAATGCTCGATAATACACAAAGTATTATCTGCGCTTTTGGCTTAGCAGCTGCCGCACCTCGCTCGCCGTATCGGTACTTAGAATTATGCGGTATTGCCCTAATAAAAACAACAGGAACATTGCAATGTACAGCAGTGTTCCTGTTGTTTTTTATGCCGAAGTTTATTGCGCATGGCGGGGTGTCACTATATATCATTACATGTGTCTTGACACATGTAATGAACGGTGCTATACTGTCAAAGTTGGAATTACAGAAGAAACCGAGGAAACCACATGAAAATGGCTAATATGGATGACTATTTTGACGTAGTCATCGTCGGCACCGGCGCTGCGGGCCTTTACTGCGCCCTGAATCTGCCTGCGCGGTACCGCATTCTTCTGCTTACAAAGCAGAAAGCGGACGAGAGCGACTCCTTCCTTGCGCAGGGCGGCATTTGTATGCAGCATGGCGAGGCAGACTACCGCCCCTTTTTTGATGATACGATGCGGGCAGGCCATTACGAGAACAACCCCGCCACAGTAGACCTGATGATTCGTTCCTCCAACTCGATCATCCGGGATCTGGTGCGCCGCGGCGTCCGCTTTGCGCGGGATGACCGCGGGGCTCTGCGCTTTACCCGGGAGGGAGCGCACTCCCGCCCGCGCATTCTGTTCCATGAGGATATTACCGGCCACGAGATCACCCAGACCCTGCTGAACGAGGTCCTGCGCTGCGAGAACATCGAACTGCGCGAGCATACGACTCTGCTGGATTTCTTCGCCGACGCCTCAGCCTGCGGCGGTGTCATTGCTGCCGGCCCGGACGGCGAACCGCGAGCCATCGGGGCAGGGTCGGTGGTGCTGGCCTGCGGCGGCATCGGCGGGTTGTATAAAAACTCCACCAACTTCCCCCACATCACGGGGGATGCTATCGCCATGGCCCTGCGCCACGGCGTTACCTGTGAGCACCTGGACTATATCCAGATCCACCCCACGACTTTGTACAGCCACCGAAAAGGCCGTCGCTTTCTGATTTCGGAATCGGTTCGCGGGGAGGGCGCGCTGCTGCTGGATAAAAACGGGAACCGCTTTACCAACGAATTGCAGCCCCGCGACGTGGTGAGCGCAGCGATCCACGCACAGATGGAAAAGGACAGCACCGACCATGTGTGGGAGGACATGCGCCCCATCGGTGAGGCGGCTATCCGTGAGCATTTCCCCAACATTCTGGAGCGCTGCGAGGAGGAGGGGTACGACCCCATCCATGAACCGATCCCTGTTGTACCGGCCCAGCATTATTTTATGGGCGGCATCACGGCGGACCTGAGCAGCCGCACAGCACTGCCCCGGCTGTATGCCTGCGGCGAGTCCTGCTGCAACGGTGTGCATGGACGCAATCGGCTGGCCAGCAATTCCCTGCTGGAATCTTTGGTCTTTGCACAGCGCGCGGCAGATGATATACTATACGGAGAACCGCCTGTCTTTACAGGCGATAAGCCCGATTTGGCCCCATACCGTGAACAGGAACCGCTGTTTGCCGCGTATCGGCAGGAGGTTCTGATCGCTATTGAGAGGAGTAAAAACCATGAATGAGATCACCCAGCTGCTGCATATAGACCCGCTGTTGCTGCAAGCGCTGCGGGAGGATATTCCGGAGGAGGACGTTTCCACAAACGCCGTCATGCCCCACGCCTGCCCCGGTACCGTGGATCTGATTGCCAAGGAGGATGGCATTGTTGCCGGTCTGGCGGTCTATGCCCGCGTCTTTACGCTGCTGGACCCCGGCGCCAAAGTGGAATTCTTCTGCCGGGACGGCGATACCGTACAGCCCGGCCAGAAGCTAGCCGTTGTTACGGGTGATATACGCGCCCTGCTTTCCGGTGAGCGCGTTGCGCTGAACTACCTGCAGCGAATGAGCGGCATTGCCACCTATACCCATCAGCTGTCTGCCCTGCTGGAAGGCACCGGCATCACCCTGTTGGACACCCGTAAGACCAGCCCAAACAACCGCATTTTTGAAAAGTACGCTGTCCGCGTTGGCGGCGGCAGCAACCACCGCACCGGCCTGTCCGACGGCGTTCTGCTGAAGGATAACCACATCGGCGCTGCCGGCGGCGTGGCGAAGGCCGTCAAGATGGCCCGGCAGTATGCGTCTTTCGTCCGCAAGATCGAGGTGGAGGTTGAAACGCTGGAGCAGGTCAAAGAGGCCGTGGAAGCCAGTGCGGACATCATCATGCTGGATAACATGAGCGACGAGGATATGCGCAAGGCAGTGACTTTGATTGCAGGCCGCGCCAAGACCGAGTGCTCCGGCAATGTCACGCGGGAAAACATTGCCCGTCTGCGGGACATTGGCATTGACTATGTGTCCAGCGGCGCCCTGACCCATTCGGCCCCCATTCTGGATCTTTCCATGAAGCATCTGCGCCCCCTGACCGAGGAGGAGGCCTGATATGACCACCGCAGAGCGCCGCGCCGCCATTTTGCAGCAGCTTGCCCATGCCGGAGCGCCTATTGCCGCCCGCACGCTGGCTACCCATTACGGCGTCAGCCGTCAGGTCATCGTGCAGGATCTGGCGGTCATACGGGCATCACACCCCGGGATCATTTCCACTGCACGCGGCTATGTGCTGGAGCAGCCTGATCAGCCCGCCGGCTGCACACGGGAGTTCAAGGTGCGCCACACACCTGACCGAACCGGGCAGGAGCTGAACCTGATTGTGGACTGTGGCGGCCAGGTCAAGAATATCAGCATCAGCCACCGGGTCTATGGCCGCATCACCGCCGAGATGGACATCCGTTCCCGGCAGGATGTGCGGGAATTTCTGCAATCGTTTGAGGACAGTTCCTCCACGGTGCTGTCCACCGCCACCGACGGCTACCACTATCATCTGGTGGAGGCAGCCACCCCGGACAGGCTGAGCCTGATCGAAAAAGAACTGAAAGAGCACGGTTTTCTGGCTCCGCTGCAACCTTGGGAGCATTGAAGAAAAAAACGAGGCATAATTATGACTGTCCATGAACTGCAGCAGGAGATCCTGCGCCTGAAACGGGAAAAGAATATCTGCATCCTGGCCCATGCCTACCAGAGCCAGCCTGTGCTGGAAGTTGCCGATTACACCGGCGATTCCTACGGCTTGAGCGTGCAGGCGGCCAAAACCAACGCTGACGGGGTCATCATGTGCGGTGTGCGCTTCATGGCCGAGACCTGCAAAATTTTAAGCCCGGAGAAAACCGTCTGGCTGGCCAAGCCCATGGCGGCTGCCAGCTTGAGGCAATCGCTGCCGGAACCGACCTTGCAGGAATTGAAAAAGCAGTACCCCGGCTACGCCGTGGTGGCGTACATCAATACAACTTCGGAGCTGAAAACGGCCTGCGATGTCTGTGTGACGTCCTCCAGCGCGCTGAAAATTTGCAGTGCGCTGGAAAACGATAAGATTCTGTTCATCCCCGATCCCAATTTGGGCAGCTATGTAGCAAAGCAGCTGCCGGAAAAGCAGTTTGCCTTTTACCACGGCGGCTGCCCGCGCCATATCGTATGTTCGGCAGCAGATGTAGCCAAAGCCCGCGCTGCCCACCCGGAGGCGCTGCTTCTGGTTCATCCCGAATGCCGCCCCGAGGTCGTGGAGCAGGCTGATTATGTTGGCTCTACCACTGGCATTATGGCTTATGCAGAAAAGTCCGATGCCAAAGAGTTCATCATCGGCACGGAAAACAGCATTGTGGAGCACCTCTCCTATGCTTGCCCGGAAAAGCGGTTCTATCCGCTGGCCGTGCAGCTTACCTGCATGAACATGAAACTGACCACCCTGATGGACATTTACCATTGCCTGCAGGGCAGCGGCGGCGAGGAAATCACCCTGCCGCAGGCCGTCATGCAGGGAGCCGGGCGCTGCATCCGCCGCATGGTGGAGCTGGGCGGCTGACAGATTGCGCATATCCGCAATGGCCATCTGATACGATCCGCAGAAACCAATGAAAAAAGCATATACAGCATCGCGTTGCGAACCGCCGAGAGGCCGTTCGCCATAAACGCAGCTGTATATGCTTTTTACTTTGCCGTACAGATCCTTTGTACGCTATTTAAACGCAATCACGAATTCTGTTTGAAAACTTTATCCAGTGTTCCCATCAGGATATTCACATCAATCGGTTTTGCAATATGTGCATTCATCCCTGCTTTGAATGCTTTTTGGCGGTCTTCCTCAAAAGCGTTGGCTGTCATGGCCACAATGGGAATGTTTGCCTTTTTACTGCTGCTCAATGTACGGATCTCCCGGGTGGCGGTGTATCCGTCCATTTTGGGCATCTGAATATCCATCAGGATCAGATCATACTCATCCTCCGCAGCCTCGTTCATTCTGGCCACGGCATCCGTGCCGTCCTCAACGGCGTCCACTTTCAGTCCGGCTTCTTCCAGAATGGCCGTTGCAATCTCGCGGTTCAGTTCGTTATCCTCGACCAACAGCACCTTTTTGCCCATATAGTCGCCGTGCTTGGGCAGAAGGGGCTGCCTGCCCGACACCACTTTGTGTGTCAGTGCATCGCGCAGTTCCGACATAAACAGCGGTTTGGAAACAAACGCCGTGACACCGGCCTGCCGGGCCTCGTCCTCAATGTCGGCCCAATCGTAGGCTGTCAATATGATGATCGGCGTGCCGGGTTCGATTACTTTGCGGATCCTGCGCACCGTCTCAATGCCGTTCATATCCGGCATCAGCCAGTCAATGATGTAAACCTTGAACTCCGCACCCTGATTGTGCGCCTCCCTCGCGCGCAGGATAGCTTCCTTGCCGGAGGTCGTCCAGTCGGCTTCCATCTCAATTTCCCGCAGCATTTTGCATACGCTCATGCAGGTCTGTGCATCATCATCCACAACCAGTGCACGGGTGCCTTTCAGGCCCGGAATCGGCGGATATTTCACCGATTCCGTACAAACCTTGCAGTCCAGGGTGACCGTAAACTCGCTGCCCTTTCCCTGCTCGCTCTTGACGGCGATGGTTCCGCCCATCATATCTACGATGTTTTTCGAGATGGCCATGCCAAGGCCCGTACCCTGAATGCCGCTTCTTGTCGCAGTCTGTTCCCGTGAAAAAGAGTCAAAAACGTGCGCCTGGAAGTCCTTCGACATACCGATACCGTTATCTTTCACGCTGAAAACAAAGGTCGCATACCCACTGCGGGCAGACGGCTTTTCTTCAACGCGGATATTGATGGTACCGCCCGCCGGTGTAAACTTGACAGCGTTGCCCACGATGTTGAGCAGGACCTGATTCAGGCGCAGTTTATCGGTGATAATATCCTCGTGGTGCACATCCTGCGTGTCGATGTAAAGGTCAAGCTGTTTGGCGCTGATATTGCCTTGAATGATCGTGCGCAGGTCGTGCAGCACATCGGGCAGGTGGACTTCTGTGTTGTCCAGTTTGACCGTGCCGCTTTCGATACGGCTCATATCCAGAATATCGTTGATCAGACTGAGCAGATGCTGGCCCGATACGCTGATTTTCTTCAGATACTCTTTGACAAGGTCAATGTTGTCAATATGCGCCGTGGCAAGGGCCGTAAACCCGATAATGGCATTCATCGGGGTACGAATATCGTGCGACATACTGTTCAGGAATACCGTCTTGGCCTTATTGGCGTGTTCCGCCGCCGCCAGTGCATCGCGCAGGGCATCCTCCTGCTTTTGCTCCCGCCGCTTTTCCTCGGTAGCGTCGCGGGTGGCAACCAATACGGCTGTTACGTTGCCGTCCGCGTCTTTTCGCTGCGGTGTGATCAGCGTAAGGATCCATTGTCTGTCGACAGTCTGAGACGCAAGAGCCAAAGAGGTGTGACCCTTCAGACGTTCGGCCACTGTCGTCATGTCCGCAAAGGTGAGATACTCCTCACGGTATGGCTCCGCGATAATTTTCTCGATTTGCTCCTGCTGTACGGATCGTTTCAGTGCAAAGTGCTTCTGCTTCTCGACCGTATCGGACGCGTCCTTGAGGATTTCAACGGTGTTTTTCTTCAAGTCCACCAGTGAAATGTACATATACGCCGTGCCAAGCGCTGTGATGATTCCGGTACGTTTCTGGTGCTGCCGCAGCGCGTCTTTTTCCATTTTGGTCTGCCACAGCAGTGCCATTAAAAAGACCATTACGGCTATGGCCAGATAGGATGCACAGACAATGTTGCGCGTCATGAACACCTGAGATGCCGGGAAAAACACAAAGAGCGCATAGTTCTCGGTATTTTCCCGGCTGCCGTACCAGACGCCCTGATTGCCGTTCAGGCGCACAATGCCATCCTCCGCAGCATCGAAGGTTCCGTTATATAATTCCTGGCAGTCCTCGATTGCCTTGTTTACCTGTTTGCTGCTGTTGCTGCTGATAACCCTGCCGTTCTCCGTGATTGTAGCGATGCCGCCAAGCTCCAACGGAAAATCTTTCAACAGGGAATCCACCGTCAAATCCCCAATATCCTCATTGTCCTTCTGTATATAGGTAATCAGGATACCTGGTGCATCCGCGCGTGCCACCGCGGCAAAATCATAGAGTATCCCATTTTCTTCCAGACGGGTCGAGTATGTCTTTTTTGGATAGTCAACGATATTGTGTACATAGGGGCTGTCGATCAGCTTCTCCCACAGCGGCATGGCGTTGCCGCCCTTTGTGGTCTGCATGACAACATTCAGGTTTTCATCTAATACAAGCGCACCGGTCAGACGCTGTTCCTCTGCAAAAGAGTCCAGATCCTGCGTGCCGAAACCCTCCTTCAGCGTCATTTCGTTGCCAAGGCTTACCGTTTTATCCAGCAGGCGGACAAGGCTTTTCACGCGGTCGTTGGCCGCATCAGTCTCGTACTGCTCTAAACGGATCTTTACAAAACCAATCGTTTCATCCAATGTATGACGCAGTGCAATTCGGTTCAGATTCGTGAATGTGATCCAAAGTACAATGCCGAACGCAACTAACACAAGCAAAAACAGTCTTTTTTTGCCGGACTGCTTTTTCTCATTCATTTTTCCTGTTCCCCCCACACAGTTTTCTCTGCATCAAGTCCGAATTTTTCTGCAACGCGGCCAATCGTTCCGTCCTGCTTCATATCTTCCAGAGTTTGGGTCAGTTGCACAGCCAAATCCTCATGGGTGTCCTTTGCAAAGGCAACGCCAAGTTCGGAACTGTAAGGACTCTCTGCCAGCACACGGTAACTGCTTTCATCCAGATTTGTCAACTTGGCTACCAGTGCTTCATGGCCCGCGACGGCATCTACATAGCCTTTGCGCAGTGCCGCAAACATATCCTCTGTCGTCTCAAAGCTGTTGACTTGCTTGACCTCGGGCAGCAAAGAGGAAATTTCGCCGAGAAACAGCGACTCCGCCTTTGTGGTTGCCTGTACGCCGATGCGCTTACCGGCCAGATCGGACAGCGACTGGATATCGCTGTCCGCACGAACAGCCACGACCTGACGGCTGTACATATACGGACCGGCCCATTGGTACTTGGTTTCCCGCCCGCTCATGCTGAAGCATGACCAGATACAGTCGATCGTTCCGTCGCTGAGAAGGTTGTCTTTGTCCGGCCATGAAATCGTCCGGAATTCCGGCGTATAGCCAAGTCGTGAAAACGCTTCCGTCGCCAGTTCCACGTCGATGCCGGCAAACTGCCCGTTCCTGTCCAGATAGCTGTAAGGGTCAAACACATCAATGCCGACCACAATCGTCTGCGGCGCAGTCTCTGCCGCAGAGTGCGGCTGTGCGGAACAGGCACACAGACCTGCCATAAAAAGCATAGCCAAAGCCATAAGCAGACCATACACTTTTGCCCTGCTCATTGACGTTTTTCCTGTGTGGTGATGCCCGTTTGAAAAATGGAACATGCGCTTCCCTTCCTTATTATATAGGTTGTATACCGCTTGCCGCCGAACCCTGTCGGACGCAGTAAGCCATGAAGTAAACTATATTATAACTTTTCCAAGTTGGAATTTTATCATACTACGGACATTATTGCAAGTGCTTTGCCTTGTTTTTGGCTTACAGTTTACCACATTTATACAATATCCGACGATAACTCCAAAAGGCGGTTTCTGCTATTGAAAAAATCTGGCAGAAGTGCTATAACAAAGATGGATTACAGTAAATTGAGAGAGATGACATGTATGTATTCCATCTTCCGTGATTTGGCAATTATTATTCTGAGCGCCAAGTTTTTTGGCCTGGCTGCCCGCAAGTGCAAGGCCCCGCAGGTGGTCGGTGAAATTCTCGCCGGTCTGCTGATTGGGCCCTGTCTGCTCAATCTGGTGCAGATCAACGACACGATCTCCGTTTTTGCTGAAATCGGTGTTGTGCTGCTGATGTTTTCCACAGGACTTGGCACCAACCTGAAAGAACTGATGCGGGCCGGGCCTATTGCCACGCTGATTGCCTGCATCGGTGTGCTTGTACCGTTGATGGGCGGTACGCTGCTCTACAGCGCATTCTACGGCTTTTCGGCAATCGGCAGCCCGGAATTCTTCCGCGCATTGTTTATCGGCACGATTATGACCGCAACCAGCGTGTCCATCACGGTGGCAACGCTGCAGGAGTTGGGCCACTTAAAGAGCTTCCTTGGCACTACCATTGTCAGCGCTGCCGTCATTGATGATGTCATCGGCATTATCGTGCTGACCTGTGTGCTGGGTGCCAGTTCCGGTGAGGGCACCGGTATCGGCGGCGTGCTGGTCCAGACCGCGCTGTTCTTTCTGGTTGCCGTTGGTATCGGCTTTGTGTTCCACTGCGCCATGAAGTGGCTGGATTCCCGCAATCCCCATACGCAGCGCATAACGATTGCCAGCCTTGCATTCTGCTTTGCAATGGCCTATATTGCCGAGAAATACTTTGGCATTGCGGATATTACCGGCGCTTACATTGCCGGTATCGTTCTCTGTACGCTGCACGACGCCGCTTATGTGGAGCGCCGGGTCGACATCAGCAACTATGTGATTTTTGCGCCGATTTTCTTTGTCAGCATCGGTTTAAAGACCGACATCAGCGGACTGACGCCGGAGATTCTGCTGTTCAGTGTTTGCTTCGTTCTCGTTGCCCTGCTGGCAAAAATCATCGGCTGCGGACTGGCGGCCAGAGCCTGCCGTTTCAACTGGGGAGACTCTCTTAAAGTCGGTGTCGGCATGATGACCCGCGGCGAGGTCGCCTTGATCGTGGCTCAGAAGGGCCTTGAGGTCGGCGTTGTCGAGCCTGTTTATTTTACGGCGGTCATCCTTTTGATCGTGGTTTCCAGCGTCGCCACGCCGCTGGCGCTGAAAGCGCTGTTCACGAAAATGCCCCCTGTCCCCCATCCAAGTGAAGCAAAAAAGTGACCGCTGCATAACCCCTGCCTGTCAGCCAATGTCGGTGCCGGACGACTCATGATGAAAGAAAAGCCCTGAAGGCAGGCTTAAAAGTGAGAAGCTGCTCATTCCCTACGGAGTGAGCAGCTTCTTTTGTGCCAAAATATGCGAAAATGCGAGATAATACGGCGCAGCAACGGCCTGCCGGTGGGCGCTTTGCATTTATCGCAGCTTATTTTCCCAGCCGACATTTGAAATCTGTATATCTGAACGTCACGATTTTCCGCGTAGTGCCATCGGGCTTGCGGGCGTAAATACCGGGCAGGGGCATACCGTTGAAGGTGTTGTTCTTGCAGGTGGTGTAAATGGCCATATCGCCGAACACCAGCAGATCTCCCATGGCAGGCACAGCGTCAAAGCTGTAATCACCGATGACATCCCCCGCAAGGCAGGTCGGCCCGGCCAACCGCACAGTGCAGGGCTTTTCGCCGGGTTCCCCTGCCCCCAGCAGCGGCGGGCGGTAGGGCATCTCGATCACGTCCGGTGTATGGCAGGCGGCGCTGGCATCCAAGATGGCAACCGTCGTATCGCCGTTTTGCACCACGTCCAGCACGCGGGTCAAGAGATACCCTGCGTTCAGGGCGCAGGCCTCGCCGGGTTCCAGATAAACCGTCACGCCCCAGTCATTCCGGGCGCGGCGGATACACTTTTCCAAAGTGGCCATGTCGTAGCCGGGGCGGGTGATGTGATGCCCGCCTCCGAAGTTCAGCCACTTCATTTTTGGCAGCAAATCGCCGAATTTCTCTGCCACTGCGTCCAGCGTCACGGCCAGCGCATCGGCGTCCTGCTCACATAAAGTGTGAAAGTGCAGGCCGTCCAACAGCCCGGGCAGGGCAGAATTTTCTGCCGCTGCCGCGTCCCACTGGGCGCGGGTCGTGCCCAAACGGCTGCCGGGGGCGCAGGGGTCGTAAATCGCGTGACCGTCCTGGGTCGAGCACTCGGGATTGATGCGCAGTCCCACACTTTTGCCTGCCGCCTTGGCCGCGGGGCCAAATTTTGCCAGCTGCGCGGGCGAGTTGAAGACGATATGGTCAGCGAACCGCAGCAGCTCGTCCATTTCATCTGCGCGGTAGGCCGCGCAGAAAACGTGCACTTCTTTGCCGGGCATTTCCTCCGCGCCGAGCCGCGCCTCAAACAGGCCGCTGGCCTCGGTGCCCGCGAGGTGCGGCGCCAGCAGCGGGTACAAATCGTAGTTGCTGAACGCCTTTTGCGCCAGCAGCACCTTGCACCCGGTACGACGGGCCAGCCCGCCCAGAATCTCCGCGTTGCGGGTCAGGGCAGCTTCATCCAGCAGGTAGCAGGGCGTGGGAAGGACGGAAAATTCCGGCGGCACTGCGCCGTCGATGGCCGCAAACGGCGGCCGTGCGTCGCGCTGCGCCATCAGTCCACGAGAACCGGGTCGTGGTTCTCGCTGCGGGGCAGGCCGTACTTGTCCAGCGCGTCGAGGAACGGGTCGGGGTTGAACTCCTCCACCGTGTAGACGCCGGGCTTGGTCCACTCGCCGGTCAGCATCATCAGCGCACCGCACATCGCGGGCACACCGGTGGTGTAGCTGATGGCCTGACTGCCGACCTCGCGGTAGCACTCCTGATGGTCGCACACATTATAAATGTAGTAGGTCTTGTCCTTGCCGTCCTTTTTGCCGGTGAAGATGCAGCCGATGTTCGTCTTGCCCTTGGTGCGGGGGCCGAGGCTGGCGGGGTCGGGCAGCAGCGCCTTAAGGAACTGAATCGG
>OIXG01002972.1_pt1 | contig 11933 bp, 11 predicted proteins | sample 1587731 | NCBI WGS metagenome assembly OIXG01 (sample SAMEA3888908, study PRJEB22519) | human gut metagenome | biome: human gut; feature: human-associated habitat; material: faeces | place: Denmark | collected 2010
TGACCATCCGCATGACCGATACCGGTCTGGCGGAGATCAACGAGGCGGCCACCGTATATGCCGACAGCGTGAAGCGTGGCTACAGCGACTGCACCATGCGTATCTCCTACGCTGCCACCCTGACCGCCGACGCCAAGATGGGCGATACTGACAACCCCAACGAGGTCGTGCTGACTTGGAAGCGCACCAACACCACTTACTTTGACACGCTCAAGGACTGCTGCCATGTCTACACCTACGGCATTGACGTTCTCAAGCAGTTTTCCGACAACGGCGGCAACCTGCGGAACGTGAAGTTCCGTCTGCACAACGACACCGATGATGTATTCGTGGTTGCTGAGCAGAAGGATGGCGTGTATTATGCCAAGGGCTTTGCCGCAAAGAAAGCCGACGCCACCACTTTTGTTCCCAATGCACAGGGACACATCGTGGTCAAGGGGCTGGAGGACGATGCCTATTCCCTGACCGAAATTGCCACCGACAAGGGCTATGTGCTGCTGAGGGAGGCGGTCAAGATCGTCATTAAGACTGCTGAGGACGGCCAGTGCGAGAAGTGCGGCGCGAAGTTGCTGACCGCCTCTGCCACCGTCAACGGCAAGGATGTCACCATGACGGATGGCAACGCCATTGTGCCCCTGACTGTGGTCAACAACCCCGGCTTCGATCTGCCCAAGACGGGCGGCTACGGCGTTTGGATGTATACGGTGGGCGGCGTTCTGCTGCTGGGCGCAGCGGCGTTTATCGTGATCCGCAGCCGCAAGCACAAGGACGAGCAGTGAAGCAGAAAAACAAAAGCGAATTTTCGGAATAAATTTTTATGAATAAGAAAATTTATTCCAGTTTCGGAATATTTAGTTGACGGATGGCATATTTCGTTCTATAATGAGAATACTTCTTTTTAGGAGGTGGCTCCCTTGGTAGAACGAAAAGAATATCTTGCTGAACTGGTCGGCTGGAAGGACGAGCAGGTCATCAAAGTTGTGACCGGCATTCGCCGCTGCGGAAAGTCCACGCTGCTGGCGCAGTATCAGGATTGGCTGAGGGTAAACGGCGTCACAGACGCGCAGATCGTATCGGTGAACTTCGAGGAACTGGAATACGAGGAACTGCTGGACTACAAAAAGCTGTACGCCTATCTGAAAGAACGCTTGGTGGCCGGGAGAACGACCTACATCTTTCTGGACGAGATCCAGAAGGTTGCGGACTTTGAAAAGGTCGTGGACAGTCTGTATGTCAAACCAGATGTGGACATCTACATCACAGGCTCCAATGCGTATATGCTCTCAGGCGATCTTGCAACGCTTTTGACAGGCCGCTATGTGGAGATTAAGATGCTCCCGCTTTCGCTGAAAGAGTTCTTGACGATCACAGAGTTGGACGCTGACCGCGGTTTTGCGGAGTACCTGCAATGCGGCGGACTGCCCTATGTTGCCAGGATGGATCGCACCACGGAAAAAGTGGAGACCTACTTAGAGGGCATCTACAACACGGTCATTGTGAAGGACATCGAAGACCGGCAAGCCCGCAAGGAGAGTGAGCCATCCAAGCGGAAGGTAACAGATATTGCGCTGCTGAAATCCATTGCAAAGTACCTCGCCAGCGTGGTGGGCAGCCCGGTTTCTGTTCGTAGCATCACAGACTATCTGATTTCTTCCGGCAGAAAGGTGTCGCCCAATACGGTGGATGATTATGTGGATGCCCTGACAGAGTCCTTTATCTTCTATCCCGCAGAGCGCTTTGACATTGTGGGCAAGCAGCTTCTGAAGATCAACAAGAAGTTCTATGTCGTAGATCTCGGTTTGCGAAATCACATTCTGCCGCGCAGAAATTATGACCTCGGTTTTTCTCTTGAAAACGTGGTCTATTTTGAACTGCTGCGCCGGGGCTATAAGGTGATGATCGGTAAGCTGGGCAACACGGAGGTCGATTTTGTTGCAGAAAAGCAGGGTGAGTACACCTATTATCAGGTAACGGCGGATATGACGGCGCAGGAGACCTTCGAACGTGAAATGCGTCCACTGACACTGATCCGCGACAATTACGAAAAGATCATCCTGACTGCCGACCATCTGACAGTTGGCAATTACAACGGCATCCGCGTGAAAAATCTTGTGGATTGGCTGCTTGAAAAAGACAACTGAATAATCATGAACAGTCCGACTGCAAAATTGCAGTCGGACTGTTTTATGCCCGAACGTAGTAGCTATAAGAAAAATCAAAATTGAAGGGGAGGTATTTTTTGAGACATAAATGGATACTTATTTCTTTCGTGCTGTTTGCTGTGGCGGGAGTTTTGCTGGCCTATCCATTGGTCAGCACGATCATCAACAGTAAATACCACTCTGACATTGAGACCGCCTACACCGCCGCCATCGAGGACAGCAACGCTGACGAATTAGAACAGCAGCGGCAGGCCGCGCAGCAGTACAACACCATGCTGTCCGACGCAGCGACAATTACAGAGGGAGGGGCATCCGCCCCTCCCTTGGCCTATGCCCAGCAGCTCACGGTGGGCGGCGTCATGGCCTATGTAGACATCCCCCCAATAGGTGTATATCTGCCCGTTCAGCACGGCACGGATGCAGACACGCTGGAAAAGTCAGTTGGCCATGTGGTCGGCACATCTCTGCCGGTGGGCGGCAGCAGCACCCATGCGGTGCTGCCGGCACATAGCGGCATGGCGAACTCCAAGTTGTTTTCGGACATTGACCAGCTTGCAGTGGGCGATGTGTTCTACATCCATGTGCTGGGAGAGGTGTTAGCATACAAGGTGGATGCCATCCACACGGTACTGCCCACAGACACGAGCCTGCTCCAAATTGAGGACGGCAAGGATTTAGTCACGCTGGTGACGTGTACGCCATTTGGCGTCAACACCCACCGACTGCTGGTGCGAGGCCAGCGGGTGCCTTATGTGCCGGAGCAGGAAGCACCTGCCGCTGCAGAAAAACCTGTGGCATCCTCGTGGACGCAGCATTACCTCACCGGCTTGGGTGTCGGCCTTGGCGCGATGGCGGTAATCGGTGGTGCTTACTTTTTGGTAAGGAGGGTGCGCCATGCGTAAGACATCCCTTGTACTGGCGGCACTGCTGGCCGTGGCGGGCATCTGTGTGATGCTGTGGCCGGTGTTCACGGGGAACAGACTCCAAAGCAGCGCCGCAACTGCTGTGCAGGAGTTCCTGGCTGACCGTGACGAGCCGGAGCAGCAGTACCCTGAACTGCTGGCAGAGCTACAAGCCTACAATCAGCGTATCTACACTGAAAAACAATCCGGCCTTGTTGACCTCGAAGCTTGCGAGGAACCCGCCGTCGATCTGGCCGCCTATGGCATTGACGATGAAATCATCGGTGTGCTGGAGATACCTGCTATGGAGTTGACCATGCCGGTCTATCTGGGGGCATTAGACGACCACCTCGCCGCAGGTGCGGCAGTGCTGGGTAATACCTCCGCGCCCATCGGCGGTGACAACGCCAACAGCGTTATCGCCGGACACCGGGGCTGGCGCGGTGCGGATTACTTCCGGCGTATAGACCGCTTGCAGGCGGGCGATACTGTTACGCTGACAAACCTGTGGGAAACGCTGACCTATACCGTGGCCGACATTCAAATCATCCAGCCCCACGAGGTGGATAAGATCAAAATCCAACCGAACCGCGACCTGCTGACGCTGTTGACCTGCCATCCTTACGCCAGCGGTGGGCGGGAAAGGTATGTGGTGTACTGCGAGAGGGCGTTGCCATGAAGAAAATACATCCCATTGTGTGGGCAATTCTCTGCCTTCCGGTTGTATACTTCGCAATGGTGACCGCCAGCGTCTATATCCCCGGAGAGAATATTTTTGCACTCTTGGAGCGTATCAGCACTATAGTGAGGCGTCCCGATCTGCTGCGATGGACAGCGTATACATCGCGATTTTTGCTGGTGTTTCTGCTGCTCTACGGCGGCGGTGTTCTTCTATATTACGCCGATCATGAAAACCGCCGCCCCGGCGAGGAATACGGCTCTGCCAAATGGGGTAATGCCCGTGAACTGAACAAGCAGTACGCAGACCGAGACGGGAAAAACGTTATCCTCACAAAGCGCGTTTCCATTGGATTGGATGGCTACAAGCATCGGCGCAACCTCAATATCCTTGTGGTGGGCGGCAGTGGTTCCGGCAAGACGCGATTTTTCTGCAAACCCGGCATTATGAGCGTCAACTGCTCCTATCTGATCGTTGACCCAAAGGGAGAGATGCTGCGTAGTACCGGCTATCTACTTAAGGAGGAGGGATACGACATCAAGGTATTTGACCTCATCCACCCCCGGCAATCGGACGGCTATAACCCCTTTACCTACATTCGGGACGACCCGGATGTGCTGAAGCTCATGGACAATCTGGTGAAAAACACCACACCGCCCAAGGGCGCATCCAACGATCCGTTTTGGGAAAAGGCGGAGATCGCGCTGGACTCTGCGCTGATGCTATATCTGCTCTATGAGGCACCTGTGGAGGAACAGAATTTTGAAATGCTGATGTTCATGCTGGAATGTGCGCGAGTCATGGAGGAGGACGAACAGTACCAAAGTCCACTGGATCTGCTGTTCCAAACTTTGGAGGAGCGCGACCCGTCACATATCGCCGTGCGGGAATATAAGGTTTACAAGCAGGCGGCGGGCAAGACCGCAAAAAGCATTCTTGTGACGGCATCGGTGCGTCTGGCAGCGTTTATCTTTCCGCAGTATGCCGCCATGATGCAGACCGACGAGATGGACTTCCCGTCGCTGGGTGAGCGTAAGCGTGCGATCTTTTGCGTTATTCCCGTCAACGACGGCAGCATGAACTATCTGGTCAGTATGCTGCTGACCCAGTGCTTTCAACAGCTCTATCTGCGGGCGGACGAGCGGTATAACGGGAGGCTGCCTGTGCCTGTCCGCGTGATACAGGATGAGTGGGCCAATGTTGCCCAGCCGGACAGCTATCCCAAGGTGTTGGCTACCTGCCGCAGCTATAATATCGGCATCAACATCATCGTACAGAATATTCAGAGCATAAAGGCACTGTATAAGGACGAGTGGGAGGGTATCATCGGAAACTGTGATACCCTCCTGTTTCTCGGCGGCGGCAACGAGCCCACATCACTGGAATTTGTGTCGAAGCTGCTGGGAAAGGAAACGGTGCATACCCGCACACGCGGGCAGACAAAGGGTCGCAGCGGGTCAAGCTCCGTCAATTATCAGCAGACCGGACGCGACCTGATGACGCCGGATGAGATACGGATGCTGCCCACCGATGACGCGCTGCTGTTCATTCGAGGCGAAAAGCCGGTGCGGGATAAGAAGTACGACATCAAAAAGCATCCCAATGTGCGCCGCACAGCGGATGGTCGGGCGAAGCCTTACATCCACAACCCGCCTGTGCCGGACTACACGCTGCCCGACCTGCCTTATGAATTTCGCACATTGGACGACTATACATTTTTGGAGGACGAACATGAAATTGAAGAAACCTAACACCATTGTAAGAGCCGTGTGTGCAGGCGCGGGACTCGCTCTCTGCTGCCTTGTGCCGGTCTACGCCACCGGCGGTGATCCACTGACCATCGTCAACAACCTGTCTGATTTTATTTTCTCCATTATCAAGGCCATCGGCATCATTATTCTCGGTTGGGGCATCGTGCAGGTGGGTATGAGCATCCAGAGCCACGACGCCAGTCAGCGGACGCAGGGGCTGCTGTGTCTGTTTGGTGGCTTGCTTATTACCTTCGCCAAGGAGATCCTGACGCTGATCGGCGCGGTGTAAGGTATGGACAACAACTGGATCATTGACAATCTCAACTATGCCTTTGGAGTATGGAACGACAAGCTAACGGAGATGTGGTCGCTGCTGACCCAATCGCCCCAGGCATTTAAGGGCGGCACCATCTGGCAGACGATCCAGACCGTCAACGGAGCCATGCAGGGCATTGGTTACGGTCTGCTGGTGCTGTTCCTGGCCATCGGCATCTTTCGCAGCAGCGCCAGCTTCCGGGATTTTCAGCGGCCTGAACACGTCCTGCGGCATTTTATCTACTTCGTCATGGCGAAGCTGGCTGTCACCTACGGCATCGACCTGATGGTGGACATTTTCGCGGTCTGTGCCGGTATCATCTCCGCCGCTGCCGGCAGCGTGGGCGGCATCGACGGGGCAACGGTGTCGCTGCCTGCGGAGATGGCGACTGCTATTGAGGATGTGGGCTTCCTCGCCAGTATTCCCCTGTGGCTGGTAACGCTGCTGGGCTGTCTGCTTATTACGGTGCTGGCGTTTTTGATGATCCTCACCGTATATGGCCGTTTCTTCAAGCTCTATTTATATGCCGCGTTGTCGCCGGTGGCGCTGGCGTCCTTTGCGGGAGAAGGCACGTCCCAGATGGGACGTGCCTTTCTCAAAAGCTATATGGGCGTGTGTCTGGAGGGCGCAGTGATCGTGCTGGCCTGTATCGTGTTCTCGGCCTTCGCCGCCAGCGATACGGTGGTACTGGGCGGCGGCTCGGTAGTCACGCAGGTGTGGGGCTATCTGGGCGAGGTGATCTTCAATATGCTGGTGCTGGTAGGGCTGGTGAAGGGTGCCGACCGTGTGGTGCGGGAGATGTTTGAAATGTGAGAAAATATCGCCCTATACTTTCTTGCTAATTTCTACCTTGGTATTAGCAGGAAAGGCGCCGTATCTTTAGGTTGCAAACGATTCTGCTGAGTAGTACAATTAGAGAAAAGCAAATTGATATACGAAAGGGCTTGTCATCGTGTTAATCAGATGTGCGGAGGAAAAAGATTTTCGGGAACTACGGCAGTTTTATGACCATATGTGTGAGGTTCTGGGAGAAAAGGACTTTCTGCCGGAAGGCGATAAGGGAGGCTTTCCCTCGGACGAAATGGTCAAAAATGCGATTGCAGAGAAGGATCAGTTTATCGGCATAGAAGATGGCCAAATCGTTGCCGCGTATATCATGAATCATGACTGCGACGAGGCTTACCACACAGTTCGATGGCTGACAGATGCGCAAGACAAAGAGATGGTCGTTCTCCATGCTCTGCGAGTGCTTCCCGAATATGGCGGTCGCGGGTATTCCAAGCAATTGGTGCAGCACGCAATCGATACCGCAAGAGAAAGAGGGCTGAAATCCATTCGCCTTGACTGCATAGAGGGAAATGATATTCCACAGAAAATGTATATGTCGTTTGGATTTGCCTATGTAGATACTGTCGAAATCACATATGTGGACATCGGAATACCGAGGAAATTCCTTTTATATGAGTTTGCACTCTGACAACATTACTCATTAAGGTAACAACGAAGAAAAGCACCGGTTTCCGGTGCTTTTCTTTTGCCCAAAAGGAGGAAACACATGGAGATCAAAATCAACAAAGAGATACGCAGCTACAAGGAAACCGTCTACTTCGGCCTGACAGCGCGGCAGTTGACCTGTTCGCTGCTGGCGGTGGGTACGGCGGTGGGGCTGTACTTCGCCCTGCGGGGCGTGTTAGACCGCGAGACACTGGGGTGGCTGTGCATCGTGGGTGCTGCGCCTATGGCGGCGGCTGGCTTCTTTCACTACAACGGCCTGACACTGGAGCAATTCCTGTGGGCATGGTGCAAGACTAATTTTCTACTGGCCGGTCGGCGGCTGTGGCACAGCGAAAACTACCTACACGACCTTTGGGAGAAGGAGGAGAAGAAGTGAGAAAACTATTCAAGGGCCGCAGCACGGAACGGGACGCATTTCGCATTCCCCGCAGTGTGCAGCAGTCCATCCCCATCAAGCGCATTTATAAGGACGGTGTTTTTCAGGTAAGCGGCAGGTTTTCCAAGACCTGGCGCTTTTTTGATGTCAATTACGCCGTGGCCTCGCCGGAAAAGCAAATGGAGCTGTTTTTAGGCTACTGCGGCGTTCTCAACAGCCTGCCCATCGACGTGGGCATCAAGCTGACGCTGGTGAACCGTCAGCTTAACCGACAGGAGTTCAGCCAAAACCTCCTGATGGCCTACCGGCAGGATGGCCGCGACTATATGCGCCGCGAGTACAACGACATTCTGCTGGACAGGGCCACCGGCAGCAACAATCTGGTGCAGGAGAAGTACATCACCGTATTCGTGGCCAAGCACAGTATCGAGGAGGCCCGCACCTTCTTCGCCCGCGTCGGCACCGACCTGACCGCTGGCTTGAGCCGCATGGATTCCGGCATACGGGAAATCACCCTCAACGAGCGCCTGCGGCTGTTCCATGACTTCTTCCGCGTGGGGCAGGAATCTGCCTTCGCCTTCGACCTGCAAACCGCCCAGCGGCGCGGCCACGACTTCCGCGATGCCATCGCGCCGGAGACGCTGCAATTCTTCCACGACCACTACGCCGTGGACGAGCGTGTAGGCCGCACCCTGTTCCTGCGGGAGTACGCCAGCTTCATCAAGGACACCATGATCACCGAGCTGATGGACTACCCGCGGAACATGATGCTGTCCATCGACATTGTGCCGGTAGCTACCGACGAGGCTGTATCGGAGATGCACCGGCGTATCATGGCGGTGGAAAGCGACATTACCCGCTGGCAGCAGCGGCAGAACCACCACAACAATTTCTCTGCCAACATCCCCTATGATCTGGAGCAAATGCGGAAGGAAACACGGGAGTTTCTGGACGACCTCACCGCCCGCGACCAACGGATGATGTACGCGCTGGTCACGCTGACCCACCTTGCCGACAACGAGGAGCAGTTGGAGCAGGACACGGAGGCGCTGTCCGCCATTGGCCGCTCCCACGGCTGCCAGTTTGCTACCATGAAGCACCAGCAGGAGGACGCGCTGAACACGGTGCTGCCCTACGGCCTGCGGCGCATTGACGCTATGCGGACGCTGACCACGGAGAGCACCGCCGTGCTGCTGCCCTTTAAGACACAGGAGATCATGGACACCGGCGGGCTGTACTACGGTGTCAACGCCGTGTCCCGCAACCTTATTATCTGCAACCGCGACGCGATGCTCAACGGACATGGCCTCTATACGGGCGTGTCCGGCAGCGGTAAGTCTATGATGGCCAAGCAGGAGATCGGCTTCGTGGGGCTGAATACCAACCACGATATTATTGTGGTAGACCCCGAGCGCGAGTATGGCCCTCTGATCCGCGCCCTGGGCGGCGAGGTCATCACCATCTCCGCCTCCAACGGCAGCTATGTCAACGCGCTGGACATCTCCAAGGAGTACGGCGACGGGCGCAATCCGTTGGTGCTGAAAAGCGAGTTCATCATGTCCCTGTGCGAACAGCTCATGGGCGCGGACGAGATCGGCGCGAAGGAGAAATCCATCATCGACCGCTGCACCGCCAACATCTACCGCAAGTACATCCGTAAATACGAGGGCGACCCGCCCACGCTGAAAGACCTCTACGATGACCTTATGCGGCAGAAGGAGCCTGTCGCCCACGAAATTGCGCTGGCGTTGGAGCTGTTCACCACCGGCAGTCTCAACGTGTTTGCCCATCAGACCAATATCGACACCCGCAACCGTATCATCTGCTACGACATTCAGGACTTGGGTGAAAACCTCAAGCCCATCGGCCTGCTGGTGATGCTGGACAGCATACTCAACCGCGTCATTCGCAACCGACAGCAGGGGCGATATACCCACGTTTACATCGACGAGATCTATCTGTTCTTCGCCAGTCCTGGTGTGGGCGGTAAGAGCGCCATCAACAACTATTCCAGTGAATTTCTTTACAAATGCTGGAAGCGATTCCGCAAATACTACGCCACCCTCACCGGTATTACGCAGAACGTGGAGGAGTGCCTGCTATCCGACACGGCGCGGCTGATGTTCGCCAACAGCGAGTTTCTGGTGCTGCTGAACCAGGCACCTACCGACCGTGCGGAGCTGGCCAAGCTGCTGGATGCCAGCGACGCGCAGATGGATTACGTCAGTGACGCACCGGCAGGCCACGGGCTGATCAAGGTGGGCTCTTGCCTCGTGCCTTTCATCAATGAGCTGCCCCGCGACACGGAGCTGTACCGCCTGATGACCACCAAGCCGGGGGAGCAAAATGCGTGACGTCAAGACCCGTGCCGCCATGGAGCAGCCGAAAACGCGGCAGCAAAACGCCATACCCCGCACGGCGGTGCGTATCTTGCAGCGGCACTATGCCCAGCAGAAGCAGGAACGGCAGACCCAGCACCAGCGCCAGCCGGTGGAGTATGCCACAGAGCAGGTGCGGCAAGGGACGGCGGAGGTCACCCGTTTGACCTTCCGTGCCACGCAGCAGCTTCAGCGGAAGTACGTCCTGCACAAATACCGCGCTCAGAAGGTGCGGCAGCGGCAGGAGACAACAGCGGCGCAGGTGCGCCAACGGGATATGTGGCAGTCAACGGAGCAGACCGCCGCAGCGCAGCACACTGCCACAGTGCCGCGCCAACCGACGCAAAAACCGCCTACGGCTGCTATGACCGCCGCCCAGCAGCGGGCAAAGCAGCACACCCAACGCACCGCCCAGCGGCAGATGCTCCAGCAGACGAAAGCCGCCGCCCGCAAAGCAGGACAGCGGCTGGAGCAGATGGCGCAGGCGGCAGGCAAGACCATCCGCGCCGGTATTGAGGCGATAGCCGCAGCGGGCGGTGGTGTGGTGTTGTTCCTGCTGCTGGCCTTGCCGGTGGTGGCGGTAGCGGCGGCGCTGTCCCCGGCTGGTGTTCTTGCGGACAGCCACACCATGGAACCCACCGGCGAAGCCATGGAGGTGTGGGAGCGCCTGCCGGACGATCTTACCATGGAGCGGCGCATGGTCGTTACTTACGCGCTGGCGCTGGTGGACAAGGTGGACTACTTTTGGGGCGGCAAATCGTTGGTGCTGGGCTGGGACGACCGCTGGGGTGAGCTGACGGAGGTCACAGCCGAGGGCAGCGCCACCACCGGCACGGAGCAACCCTACGGCCTTGACTGTTCCGGCTTCGTGGACTGGGCATTTTACAACGCCAGCGGCGGCAGATACATCATCGGGCAGGGCGGCGGCGCAGCAGAGCAGCACGCCAACTGTGTGGACATAGAATGGGACGAGGTGCAGCCGGGGGATCTGCTGTTCTATCCGGAGGATGAACACGTCGGCATCGCCGCTGGCCGCGACTGGCTGGGACGCCTGTTGGTGGTGCATTGCGCCGCAGGTACGGATGGTGTGGCGATCTCCCACCGTGATGGCTTCGAGACAGCTGCAAGGCCGGTGTGGTATGGAGATGAATAGAGGGCAGGGGAAACTCCCCTGCCCTGCTTTTTTCATGCCCTCAAACGATACTTGCATCGTTTGCCGCCGCGCTGTTGGCTCCAGCGCCTGCAAAAGCCGTCGAAACCCGTCTCAATTTGAGACGGGTTTCTGCTATTCCTTCGATGCTTCCAATGCGCTGCGAATCATGGAGGTCATCATGTTCAGCTGCTTCGGCGTGGCGGCTTGCAGCAGCTCCAGCAGCGCATCCATATCCTGATTGCCCTGCTGGGGCAGTACCTCCACCAACAGATATGTTGGGGAGACTTTCAACGCCGCGCACAGCGAGACGAACACCGGCAGGCTGGGAACTTTTGTGCCCGCCTCGATCTGTCGCAGGTAGGTGGCGTTGATGCTGCACGCTTCCGCCAGCCGTTCCCCTGTCCAGCCCCGCTCCTTACGCGCCATATTGATCCTCTTGCCAAGCAGCTTCTTATCCATGTGTCGCCTCCGTCTGTATGCCTAAAGCGTTTTATTTATACGCTTATAGCTTACATTTTCCTTGGCGCGAAAAATAGCGACTGTTAGAATATGAATTGTAAGCTAATAGACTACAAATAAGGCGGGTGAAGGTATGGACAAACCGATACGCTGTGCCATCATCGGACAGCACCCTATGAGTTTTCCATGGGGCTTCGATGAAGAAGATGAGTCCTGCGGCAAAATGAAGATGGAACTGGCGC
>OIXG01002975.1_pt1 | contig 11915 bp, 9 predicted proteins | sample 1587731 | NCBI WGS metagenome assembly OIXG01 (sample SAMEA3888908, study PRJEB22519) | human gut metagenome | biome: human gut; feature: human-associated habitat; material: faeces | place: Denmark | collected 2010
GCGGGCGAGCACGTCTGGACGGCGGCGATCGGCTTCCTGATCACTGCGGTGGGTCTGCCGGTGCTGACGGTGGTGGCGCTGGCGAAAGTCGGCGGCGGCGTTGAAAGCCTGAGCACCCCGATTGGTAAAGTGGCCGGTATCCTGCTGGCGGTGGTGTGCTATCTCGCGGTAGGACCGCTGTTCGCGACGCCGCGTACCGCGACCGTCTCCTTTGAGGTCGGTATTGCGCCGCTGACCGGCGACGGCCCGCTGCCGCTGCTGATCTACAGCGTTATTTACTTCGCGCTGGTGATTCTGGTCTCCCTCTATCCGGGCAAACTGCTGGACACCGTGGGCAATTTCCTTGCGCCGCTGAAAATTATCGCCCTGATTGTGCTGGCGGTCGCCGCCATCATCTGGCCAGCGGGCCCGATCAGCGACGCGCTGGAAGCGTATCGTACGGCGCCATTCTCCAATGGCTTCGTCAACGGCTACCTGACCATGGATACCCTCGGCGCGATGGTGTTCGGCATCGTGATTGTTAATGCCGCTCGCTCACGCGGCGTCAGCGAAGCGCGTCTGTTGACCCGTTATACCGTCTGGGCTGGCCTGATGGCGGGCGTCGGCCTGACCCTGCTGTATCTGGCGCTGTTCCGTCTGGGCTCTGACAGCGCTACTCTCGTGGATCAGTCCGCCAACGGCGCGGCGATCCTCCATGCCTACGTGCAGCACACCTTCGGCGGGGCGGGCAGTTTCCTGCTGGCGGCGCTGATCTTCATCGCTTGCCTGGTGACGGCGGTGGGCCTGACCTGCGCCTGCGCTGAGTTCTTTGCCCAGTATCTGCCGTTCTCCTATCGCACGCTGGTCTTTGTTCTCGGCCTGTTCTCCATGGCGGTCTCCAATTTGGGCCTTAGCCATCTGATCCAGGTATCGATTCCGGTGCTGACCGCTATCTATCCGCCGTGTATCGCACTGGTTGTATTAAGCTTTACCCGCAGTTGGTGGCATAATTCGTCCCGCGTTATCGCGCCGGCCATGTTTATCAGCCTGATGTTTGGTATCATTGACGGGATTAAGTCATCGGCATTTGCCGCGATTCTGCCGGACTGGACCGCGCGTCTGCCTCTGGCGGAGCAGGGCCTGGCCTGGCTGATGCCCACCGCCGTGATGACCATTCTCGCGGTGATCTGGGATCGCGCAGCCGGACGTCAGGTGACTTCCAGCGCGCATTAACCGGCGGTGAGGACAAGCGTTTAACCACGGGACTTCGGGTTCCGTGGTTTTTTATTTTTTGTGTTAAACGGCATTGAAAAACCACGATGGAAAGTAGTAACAAGCTTAAGCGCGGGCTAAGCACCCGGCACATTCGCTTTATGGCTCTGGGTTCCGCCATCGGCACCGGGCTTTTTTACGGCTCGGCCGACGCCATTAAAATGGCCGGACCCAGCGTACTGTTGGCCTACATTATCGGCGGCGTCGCGGCATATATCATTATGCGGGCGCTCGGTGAGATGTCGGTGCATAACCCTGCCGCCAGCTCATTCTCCCGCTATGCCCAGGAAAACCTCGGCGGACTGGCGGGCTATATCACCGGCTGGACCTACTGCTTTGAAATCCTGATCGTCGCCATCGCCGACGTTACCGCCTTCGGCATCTACATGGGCGTCTGGTTCCCGACGGTGCCGCACTGGATCTGGGTGCTCAGCGTGGTGCTGATCATCTGCGCCGTCAACCTGATGAGCGTCAAGGTGTTTGGCGAGCTGGAGTTCTGGTTCTCGTTCTTCAAAGTGGCCACCATTATCATCATGATCCTCGCCGGGTTCGGCATCATTATCTGGGGGATCGGCAACGGCGGCCAGCCGACGGGGATTCATAACCTGTGGAGCAACGGCGGCTTCTTCAGCAACGGCTGGCTGGGAATGGTGATGTCGCTGCAGATGGTGATGTTCGCTTACGGCGGCATCGAAATCATCGGCATTACCGCCGGTGAGGCGAAGGACCCGGAGAAATCCATTCCGCGCGCCATCAACTCGGTGCCGATGCGCATTCTGGTGTTCTACGTCGGCACGCTGTTCGTCATTATGTCTATCTACCCGTGGAATCAGGTGGGAACCGACGGCAGCCCCTTCGTCCTGACCTTCCAGCATCTGGGCATTACCTTCGCGGCCAGTATTCTTAACTTCGTGGTCCTGACGGCTTCGCTGTCGGCGATTAACTCCGACGTGTTCGGCGTGGGCCGTATGCTGCACGGCATGGCTGAGCAGGGCAGCGCGCCGAAGGTGTTCGCTAAAACGTCGCGTCGCGGTATTCCGTGGGTGACGGTGATGGTGATGACCATTGCGCTGCTGTTTGCGGTATACCTAAATTATATCATGCCGGAGAACGTTTTCCTGGTGATCGCCTCCCTGGCCACCTTCGCCACGGTGTGGGTGTGGATTATGATCCTGCTGTCACAGATAGCCTTCCGCCGCCGTCTGTCGCCCGAAGAGGTTAAGGCGCTGAAATTCAAAGTCCCTGGCGGGGTGGTGACCACGGTGATCGGCCTGCTGTTCCTGGCCTTTATTATCGCCCTTATCGGCTATCATCCGGACACCCGCATCTCGCTGTACGTCGGTATGGCGTGGATTGCGCTGTTGCTGCTCGGCTGGGTCTTTAAGATCCGCCGTGAGCGCCGCCTGGCGCAGGCTCAGTAATCGACATTGCCCCGGTCAGCATCGCGCGGCCGGGGCGGCTTGCGGTCCCGCGTCCTCCCCCGTTATCCTCCCCCAAAAAGTTCTGAGATGATGAGTTCTGTGCCCGGCGGCTATGGCAAGGTGTGCCCATTCTGCATAATGAGGATTCACGATGTTGAAGGCATGGCACCTTCCGGTTGCACCCTTTATCAAGGTGCAACAGGACCGACTGTTTATTACTCTGTGGTTAAGCGGTGAGTCGCTGCCGCAGCGGATCACGCTGCGCGCGGAAGAGGATAACGAAGAGCTGTCGCTGCCGATGCAGCGGCTCCGCCAGGCGCCGCAGCCAGGCGTGGTGGCATGGCGCGGCGAAATCTCTCTCGCCAGCGGCCAGCCGCGCCGCCGCTACAGCTTTAAGCTGCTGTGGGCCGACCATCAGCGCTGGTTTACGCCACAAGGCTTCACCCGATTCCCGCCGGCCCGACTGGAGCAGTTCGCCATTGACCTGCCGGACGCCGGCCCGCAGTGGGTGGCCGATCAGGTGTTCTATCAAATTTTCCCCGATCGCTTTGCCCGCAGCGCCGCGCGTGACGCCGACCAGGATGCGGTCTATTACCATCACGCGGCGGGACGGGAGATTGTGCGCAAGGCGTGGGACGACCCGCTTACCGGCGAGGCGGGCGGGTCGACGTTCTACGGCGGGGATCTCGACGGCATCAGCGAAAAACTTCCCTACCTGAAGCAGCTCGGCGTAACCGCTCTGTATCTGAACCCGGTTTTCGCCGCCCCCAGCGTGCATAAATACGATACCGAGGATTATCGGCGCGTCGATCCGCAGTTTGGCGGCGACGCGGCGCTGCTCCGGCTGCGCCACAACACCCAGCGGGCGGGAATGCGCATGATCCTCGACGGCGTGTTCAACCATACCGGCGATTCCCATCCCTGGTTCGACCGTCACCAGCAGGGCAGCGGCGGCGCCGGCCACGATCCGGACTCCCCGTGGCGCGACTGGTTTACCTTCTCAGAGGAGGGGCAGGCGCACAACTGGCTGGGTTATGCCAGTCTGCCGAAGCTCGACTATCGGTCGACCAGCCTGGTCAACGAGATCTATGCCGGTGAAGACAGTATCGTACGCCACTGGCTGAAGGCGCCATGGAGCATGGACGGCTGGCGTCTGGACGTGGTGCATATGCTGGGCGAAGGCGGCGGGGCGCGGAATAACCTGCAGCATATCGCCGGCATTACCCAGGCAGCGAAGCAAGCGCAGCCGGAAGCTTTTGTCTTTGGCGAACATTTTGGCGACGCGCGCCAGTGGCTGCAGGCGGATGCCGAAGACGCGGCGATGAACTATCGCGGCTTCACCTTCCCGATCTGGGGATTCCTCGCCAATACCGATATTTCTTACGATCCGCAGAAAATAGACGCCCAGACCTGTATGGCGTGGATGGATAATTATCGCGCCGGGCTGTCGCATCAGCAGCAGCTGCGGATGTTCAACCAGCTCGACAGCCATGATACGGCGCGTTTTAAATCTCTTCTTGGCAAAGACGTAGCGCGCCTGCCGCTGGCGGTGGTGTGGCTGTTCAGCTGGCCGGGGGTACCGTGCATCTACTATGGCGACGAGGTGGGCGTGGATGGCAATAACGATCCGTTCTGCCGCAAACCGTTCCCGTGGGATCCGGCGCTGCAGGATACCCAGCTGCTGGCGCTGTATCAGCGGATGGCGAAACTGCGTAAGGCCCACCAGGCGCTGCGCTACGGCGGCTGTCAGGTGATTTACGCCGAGGATAACGTGGTGGTGTTTGTCCGCGTCTACAAACAGCAGCGGGTGCTGGTGGCGATTAACCGCGGGGAAGCCTGCGAGGTGGTTATTGAAGATTCCCCGCTGCTGAACGTGGCCGGGTGGACGCTGCAGGAGGGCGCCGGCGCCTTCCAGGACGGGGTGCTGACCCTCCCGGCCATCTCCGCCAACGTCTGGTCCGGCCGTTAATGGTAGAGCTGGCTCAGCAGGTCGCCGCGGAGGAGCGCCTCCCGCCACCAGCGCTGAGCCAGCCCATCATTCCCGCTGCGCCAGGCCATATAGGTAATATCCTTTTCCCGCCAGCAGGCGACGCTTTTCTCCACCAGACTGCCTTTTACCAGCCACGGGCGAGCGATATGGCGCGGCAGAAAGCCGCAGCCCAGCCCGGCGCACAATAGTTCGACTTTACTGGCGAAATCATCGACGCCGATTTGCGGCTGCTCGTCGAGGAGATTGCTGTTGAGCGGATGGCAATAGCGGGCGCTGTCGCGGATCACGATGGCCCGATGCTGGCTGAGCTGTTTATTGGCCAGTGGCTCCTTCGCCTGAGCCAGCGGGTGATGGGGGGCGACGACGAAGATGTTATCCAACGCGCCGAGGGTTTGCCATGACCACTCCGCGGAGGTGGGCGGCTCATTGATGGCGCCGAGGATAATATCCGCCCCATGATGGGTCAGCTCTTCCCACGAACCGGCGAGGGTATGATGGCTGAAGTTCAGTCGCGTCTGTGGGTTTTGCGCGTAAAACTCGGCGATCAGCGGCAGCAGGGCCGAAAAGGGAAATGAGGCGTCAAGGGCGATGGCTAGCTCTCGCTCCCAGCCCGCGCTCAGCTGCTGGGCCTGCTTTTCCAGATCTCTGGCGGCACTTAAAAGCTGTCGCCCCTTCTCCAGCATCAGCCGGCCGGTATCGGTAAATTTTGCCCGATGGCCGGAACGATCCAACAGCACGATGTTCAGATCGCTCTCCAGCTTCTGGATCATATAGCTCAGAGCAGCGGGGGTTTTATACAGCGACTCCGCGGCGGTGGCGAAGGATCCGTGGCGGTCAAGGGCATCAAGGATCATCAAAACATCAAAGTTTACGCGCATATGAAGCTATCCATTAATTTGTTTTCTCTGTTGTACCTAAGCGCAATAATCAAAGCCAGTGAATAAATCAGAACAGTTTGGCGTAAAAATATGATTAAAACAGGCGTGAATAAATCCTGGTCGCGGCAAAAAATATAAACCATAAAAAATCCTTAATAACTTGTTAGAAATAACTGGCTATACTCACCATGCTTTATCAGTCAGGATCCACACGACGCATTAATCATCATGTCATCTTTTTAACTAATTGATTAAGAAGGTATTTAATGTCTATTCGTGAACTGCTCGATCCCACTAATTCCGCGCTTATCTTTATTGACCATCAGCCGCAAATGTCCTTTGGCGTGGCGAATATCGATCGCCAGACCCTGAAAAATAACACCGTGGCGCTGGCAAAAGCGGGCAAAATTTTTAATGTACCGGTGATTTATACCTCCGTAGAGACCAAAAGCTTTAGCGGCTATATCTGGCCGGAATTATTGGCCGTGCATCCTGACGTCAAGCCGATTGAACGTACCTCCATGAACTCCTGGGAAGACGATGCGTTTGTGGCAGCGGTGAAAGCGACCGGCCGTAAAAAGCTGGTGATCTCCGCTCTGTGGACCGAAGTCTGCCTGACCTTCCCGGCGTTGATGGCGCTGGAGGCGGGCTACGAGGTCTATGTAGTGACGGATACCTCCGGCGGCACCTCTGTCGACGCCCATGAGCGGTCTATTGACCGGATGGTGCAGGCGGGGGCGGTGCCGGTGACCTGGCAGCAGGTGCTGCTGGAGTACCAGCGCGACTGGTCGCGCAAAGCGACCTACGATGCGGTAATGGACCTGGTGCGCGAACACAGCGGCGCCTACGGGATGGGCGTGGATTACGCTTATACCATGGTGCATGGCGCGCCGGAGCGTAAAGCGTAAATCACTCCATCCTTCAGGCTGCTGCGTTGTTGGCTGCGTTTGTCCGTCCCCAGCTACTGAATTTATTCAAGTTCACGGGGACGTGCCCGCCTGCCGCTTCAACGCAGCATGAAGGATGTTGTGTCAGATCATTTATGGAGAGTGGCAGGAGAAAACCGGCCATTTCCCTGAAGCAAGGAACTCGTCATGGCGCAGCAAAAATCGGTGACCCTGGTTATCAGCCATCTGCTCGATCCGCAACACAGCCAGCGCTACGAAGAGTGGCTCGGTAAAATTATGCCCATTGCGGCAGAATTTCCCGGCCATCTTGGGGCGAATGTGATCCGGCCCGCCGCAGGGCAGAATCTGTGGAGCGTCATAATCCGCTTCGATACCCTGGAGCACCTCTACGCCTGGACGCAGTCGGAAACCCGTCGGCAACTGGTGGCTGAGATTGCCCCACTGCTGACGGAAGGCGATCGGACTGAGGTGCGGACTGAACCGGCCTTCTGGTTTACCCCGCCGACGGTGAACGTACGCCAGCCGCGGCGCTGGAAACAGTTTCTGATCACCCTGCTGGTGATTTTCCCCAGCACCAACCTGGTGCCTGCGGTGACCGGCATGCTGCTGCCGTCGCTTAAGGGGAGCCTGCTGCTGCACCTCATCAATGATGCCTGCGTGGTTGCGCTGGTGGTCTGGTTCTGGATGCCCATCGTGACCCGCCTGTTTGCTGGCTGGTTGAAGAAAAACTGAGTCAGCCTCCTCAAGGAGTGCGTTATGTCGCAAACTGCCACACTGATTCTGACCCACGGTCAGATTCATACCCTCGATCGTGCGAATCCCCTGGCGGAAGCCGTGGCCATCGCCGACGGAAAAATTGTTGCCACCGGAAGTCACGATCGGATCATGAGCTTTGCCGCCGAGGGGACGCAAATCGTCGATCTCAAAGGGCATACGGTGATCCCGGGCCTCAACGATTCTCACCTGCACCTGATCCGCGGTGGGTTGAACTACAACCTTGAGCTCCGCTGGGAGGGCGCCCCCTCGCTGGCGGATGCCCTGCGAATGCTGAAGGATCAGGCGGATCGCACGCCGTCCCCGCAGTGGGTGCGGGTGGTCGGCGGCTGGAGCGAATTTCAGTTCGCCGAGCGGCGGATGCCGACCCTGGAAGAGCTGAACGAGGCGGCGCCTGATACGCCGGTGTTTGTGCTCCATCTCTACGATCGCGCGCTGTTGAACCGTGCGGCGCTGAAAGCCGTGGGGTATAGCAAAGAGACGCCGGATCCGGCGGGCGGCGAGATCGTCCGCGATAGCCACGGCAACCCGACCGGGATGCTGATCGCTAAACCGAACGCCATGATCCTTTACGCTACGCTGGCCAAGGGGCCGAAGCTGCCGCTGGATTTGCAGCTGAACTCCACCCGTCAATTTATGCGCGAGCTGAACCGACTGGGGCTGACCAGCGCCATAGACGCCGGCGGCGGCTTCCAGAACTATCCGGAAGATTACGAAATTATCGAACAGCTGCACGCGAAAGATCAGATGACCGTGCGCATCGCCTACAACCTGTTTACTCAGCGGCCGAAGCAGGAGCTGGAGGATTTCGAACGCTGGACCGACATGCTGAAGCCGGGGCAGGGGACTGACTTCTATCGCGCCAATGGCGCCGGCGAGATGCTGGTATTTTCGGCGGCGGATTTTGAAGATTTCCTGCAGCCGCGGCCGGATCTGCCGCAAGGCATGGAGGATGAGCTGGAGCGGGTGGTACGCCATCTGGTGGAGCATCGCTGGCCGTTCCGCCTGCATGCCACCTACGATGAGTCCATCAGCCGGATGCTGGACGTGTTTGAGAAGGTGAACCGCGATATCCCGTTTAATGGCCTGCACTGGTTCTTCGATCATGCCGAGACCATTACCGAGCGTAACATTGAGCGGGTGAAGGCGCTGGGGGGCGGTATTGCGGTGCAGCATCGGATGGCCTTCCAGGGCGAATATTTTGTCGATCGCTACGGCAAAGAGGCGGTGAAACATACCCCGCCGGTAGCAAAGATGCTGGCGCTGGACGTGCCGGTGGGGCTGGGCACCGATGCGACCCGCGTCGCCAGCTATAACCCATGGACCGCGCTGTACTGGCTGGTCTCCGGGCGCACCGTTGGCGGGATGGCGATGTATGACGACGCCAACCGCCTGCCGCGCGATGTCGCGCTGGAGCTGTGGACGGCGGGCAGCGCCTGGTTCTCCAGCGAGCAGGGCAAGAAAGGCCGTCTGGCCGCCGGTCAGCTTGCCGATCTGGTGGTGCTGTCGAAAGACTACTTCAGCGTCGCGGAAGAGGAGATCAAAGGCATTGAGTCGGTGCTGACGGTGGTTGACGGCAAAGTGGTCTATGCCGCCGGTCACTTCTCGCCGCTGGCGCCGCCGCCGATCCCGGTGCTGCCGGAGTGGTCGCCGGTGGTGAAGGTCCCGGGCCATTACCGTTTCGCTCCGCCGGCGACGGCTAAAATCGGCGCCATGGTGCAGATGCACCAGTGCTGCGGTAGCTGTGGCGTCCACGGCCATCAGCATGATATTGCGCGTAAGTCGTCGATTCCGGTCTCTGACGAGCAGGCCTTCTGGGGCGTGCTGGGCTGCTCCTGCTTTGCCTTTTGATACCTGACGCCACCGCCCCGGCAGCGTCGGGGCGGCGGTTTCAGCCGCAGGCCCGGCGTCAATAGCGCTGCTCTGAGCCAAAGAGCGCCATGCGGCGGGCAATCATCTCGCGTACCGGCTGCAGTCCCTGGGCGATGACTTTCCGCGGATCGTTCACATCGTGCCCGGTGTCGGCGGCGAAAATTGCTTTCACCTGTTGGCACCAGGCGTACATATTTTCGGTATTAACGTTAATCTTGGCGGTGCCGCAGGCAATCGCCCGGCGCATATCCTCATCGGCAATACCGGTGCCGCCATGCAGCACCAGCGGAACCTTCACCTGCTCGGCAATGGCTTTCATCTCGGTAAATCCCAGCCGGGCTTTACCTTTATACAGACCATGGGTGGAGCCCAGCGCGGCGGCGAGGCAATCCACCTGGGTTTCTGTCACCAGGGTGTAGCACTCCTGCGGATCGGCGTAGATGACTTCGGAATTGACAATGCCGTCTTCACTGCCGGCGATGGTCCCCAGTTCGGCCTCCACAGAGATACCTTTGCTGTGGGCCAGCGTCACCAGGTGGCGGGTAATGGCCAGGTTTTCCCTGAACGGCAGATGCGAGCCATCAAACATAATGGAACTGAAGCCGGCGGCGATCGCCGCTTCGCAGGCCTCCCGGGAGGTGCCATGATCCAGATGCAGCGCCACCGGAACATCAATATGCAAATACTCCATGGCGTTAACCACAATGTCATGAATACATTTTAACCCGAGCATATGCTTAACCGTGCCGCCGGACACCCCCAAAATAACCGGTGAGCGGCACTGCTGGGCGGTGCTTAATACGGCGCCGACCCATTCCAGATTATTAATGTTAATCTGTGCTACCGCATAGTGTTCTTTCTCCGCTTTTTCAAGCATTTTCTTTGTTGATACTAACATACATCGCCCTCCATAATCTCATTTACATTTATAATTATAGTATACTGAAATTTTCGTTAAATTCAAGTATTCTATAGATTATTTCTCGTTTATCATAATGTCCACCGCTTTGCAGTGGTCCTTGATCTGCACCTCTTTGTGGTCACCGCCAAACTCTCCGTCAAGTGTCCACGGAATCTCTTCCTCGGAATAAAATTTTACGCTGTCTGCCCGGAAAGAATCGATCAGGTCCGTCTCATCCTTCAGATTCGTCAGACTGGCAATGATCGTATTCAGCTCGATAATATTTTTTGGCTTATGGATCAGTGTGACCTCAAACATGCCATCGTCTAACTTCACATCTTTGCCTGTCATATTCTTAAATCCACCGACAGAAGTAGAGTTCGTGATCATTCCTAACAGGAAATCGCCCTCTATCTCATTTCCATCATATTCTACCCGCATATGATAGGTTTTAATTGTATAAAGTCTTTTTGCTCCTTCTAAGATATATGCCACATGACCGAGTGCATTTTTCAACTCCTGGCTGGTTGCATAAGATACATCCGTAAAAATCCCAAAAGCTGCAACATAGATAAAATAGTCTCCGTTGAACTCTCCCACATCACATGAAAACGGCACTCCCAATACTGCAGTCTTTGCTGCCTGTATCATATCTTTTGGAATCTCCAGAGAATTGGCAAAATCGTTTGTACTTCCTGCCGGGATATAACCAAGCGGGGTACGCACTTCACTCTGCATCATTCCCGTAACTGCCTCATCCAAGGTTCCGTCACCGCCGCTGCACACGACAAGATCATAGTATTTTGCCTGTTCACGGACAACCTTCGTTGCATCTTCCCGTTCCTGTGTCGTATGCACCTGAACGTGGTATCCTTCTTTTATCATGATATCGATAATATCTAACAGTTTATTCTTGATCTGACCCTTGCCAGAATGTCCATTGACTACAAAAAGTAACTTTTTCATCTCTTCCTCTATTTTCCTGCCATTCTTAAATCTTCTGCCATTGCCTCGATTTTTCGCAGACGATGGTTAACCCCTGATTTTCCAACCGGCGGTTCTAAATAAGTTCCCAATTCCTTCAGGGTTGCATCCGGGTACTCCAGACGCACATATGCGATTTCCCGAAGCTGCACCGGCAGATGTTCAAGTCCCACGGTCTTTTGCAGATAACGGATATCCCCTAACTGCCGTACCGCCGCAGACACTGTCTTATGTATATTTGCCGTCTCACAATTGACCTGTCGGTTCACGCTGTTACGCATTTCTTTCAAAATACGGATATTCTCAAACTTCATCATGGAAATCGGCGCTTCCATGATATTCAGCATATCTGAGATCTGTTCGCCCTCTTTCAGATATACCACATAATTCTTCTTTCGCTGTACCGTCTTAGCATCCATCCCAAAGCTGTTGATCATTTCCTGTAACTGCACTGCCTTTTGTTCACTGTCGCATACAATTTCAAAATGATAGGCTTTTTCCGGATCACTCATCGAACCTGATGTTAAAAATGCCCCCCGGATAAATGCTCTCTTACAGCAGGAATTTTGCAGATAACGGCTCTTTACCGTCAGATCTTCATGAAAAAGATTGCCTGTGATCTGCTCTTCCTCTACGTTCGTAATACATACTTTAATATTATATGTTTTTCTGACTAAAGTAAAGTATTTTCTAACCAGCTCTTCGTTATCCGATTCAAAGGACAAAAAACGGTGTTCCCCCATTCCTGCCTTAATACCGGAAAAATTCAAAAAAGCCGCCAGCTCCGCCAACTGGCAATGACGGCTCTTGCTGACATGCTCTGTCAGTTCTTTTTTTACCTCACCGGAAAATACATTGATGGGAGGGGTACCAAGGAATTTGGCAACAAACAGATTTACAGGGCTGTCGTAAACGTTCTGGGGCTTCCCGATCTGT
>OIXG01002979.1_pt1 | contig 11907 bp, 5 predicted proteins | sample 1587731 | NCBI WGS metagenome assembly OIXG01 (sample SAMEA3888908, study PRJEB22519) | human gut metagenome | biome: human gut; feature: human-associated habitat; material: faeces | place: Denmark | collected 2010
TTCTGTTGTAAAAGATTTTCTTTTCAGACAGGATTATGAAATCCGTAATGTACAGACAGAAGGAAACAAACTGTTTATAACTTCAGATCTGCCATATCATGATCAAAGATTTATTTTAAATGAATATGAATACATGTTTTCCCAACGGGGTGAGCGGTATGAGATCAGAAAGCTTTCCAATACCTATAACGCAAACGTAATTTTTTCTGTTAAGTTAAATGAATATGCTTCGGGTCTTACAGATCAGGAATTTATTACAGCATTGATATGATCAGAAGTCAGGATTCGGAGTCTGGCAGAACCTTTCCAATCTCAATGCCGATCAGCTGCAGCACATCGATCACAACAGAATTTCCGAATTGTTTGTATGCCTGGCTGGAACTTGGGCAGAGCTTGTAAGAATCCGGAAATCCCTGTGCCGTCAGTTCCGCTTCAAAATCACGCTGGCTGAGAACCCTTACAGCCACTTTTTTCTGCACTTTTTTCTTTGTCAATTTGATGTATTTGGATTGTACATAGCCTTTGTATGGGGTTCCATAATAATCAAAAGCGATCTGATACCATTTTTGTTTTTTCACGGTTCTTACTTTGGTGATCGTCACATACTGCTTTTTCGCAAGAACCAGTTCTTTTCCGCGAATCTTATAATAAGCCCCTTTCGTCCCCGGTTTTTTGCGGACGCGGAGAGCGGTTTTTACGCCGGTCACAAGTCCTGCTGCCGAAGATTTGAGATTCATTTTTACATCGCTTTCTTTTATGTACCCTTTGACTTTTTTCTTCTTTATTTTGTACTGCACGCGGAACCATTTTGTCTTTCCCTTGGTCTTTTCTCCGAGGATCGTTACGGTTTTCCCTTTTTTCATGACCGTGCGTTTTTTTCTTGCTGTATTTTTGTAAATAATTGTATTTTTCTTTGCGGTCACCGCCTTGACGGAAACTGCCTTATAGCTGACCTGCGTACGATACACGGTAACCGTCGTCGGTTGTGGAACTGCCGTCGGTGCTGTCGTCTGCTCTGCCGCAGGTGTCGTCGTCGGCGCTGTGGTCGGTGCTGCCGTCGGAGCCGTTCCTTTGATGACATATTCTGCTGCCGCATACCCTTCTTTCCCATTATAAGTGATCTTTACCCAGTTATGGCCATCTGCCGTGCCGGCATCCTCCACGTAAGTGATCGTGGAACCATTAGGGATCTTTACCAATACACTTCCTGCCTTCTTCGGCTCACTCCGCATATTGAGATCTGCCCCTCCGGTCTTTACATAAGCGGCCTCACTCGCATAACTGACTGTGGTTTGATTCGCTACACCCTGCGGTGTAAACAAACTCATCACAAGACAGAGACACAGCCACAATGACATTCGTAACTTCATATCTTTTTCCTTCCTTTCTTTTCTCACGTTACCTTTGGATTACAAAATAAGTTCTCACTTCATCTTCCGTCCAGCTTTTTACAAGCCGCAGCGAAGCTTCTTTTAAGCACGATTTTATCTCGTCCTCCGTATACGCCCGCTGCTCGTGGCATTCATCATAACGGGCATACATTCCCGTCGCCTTATCTTCGGTAAATATAGTAAGAAGATATTCATTGATGCAGGTTTCCTCATCGTAGGTATTGTCCCAGATCATCAATGCCTCTTCCGTTTCATCAACTCGTGTCTGATTTCCCATGACTTTTTGAAAACAATATGCGGTCTTCATGTCAAGGATCGCAACTCCATCCTCTGCCAATGCTTCTTTAATACAACGAAACATTGCAAAAATTTCCTCCGTGGAAAGCAGATAATTCATAGAGTCACATATACATAGTACCACATCTGCCGGTTTATGCAACGAAAAATCTGTCATATCTTCTTCAAAATATGAAATTTTTTCCATTCCTTCCGTCTTTTCACACGCTTTGGCAAGCATATCGGGCGAAATGTCAATCCCCGTAACCTCATAACCGGCTTTCGCAAACCGGCTTACCATCTCACCGGTTCCGCATCCAAGCTCGCACACATGTCCGCTCGTTATGCCGTGTTCTTTCAGGATTTCCTGAAATTTTATAAACCACTCGTCGTAAGGAATTTCTTCCATCATTTCATCGTAAACCGTGGCAAATTGTTCATACATCTGAAACACTCCTTATGCTTCGATTTCTTTGTTGAGGGAAAAGGAATACAGCACCTTCTTTTCCACCGGCTTCCCGGTAATTTTTTCCAGTGCCTCCGCGTACGCCTCCATCTGGGCATGATACCGCTTCACCAATACCTCTTCCTGTCCTTTTTCCAAATGATCGGTCTTATAATCCATCAACACGATTCCGGTCTCCGTCTCATAAAATCCGTCAATGATTCCCTGCACAAGAACCCGCTCGTCGCTCGAAGTCTCCTGTACTTCCTGCGCCGGCACACTGGTGACAAACGGCTGCTCACGGTAAAGTGTTCCGTTCTTTTCTGCCTCCGTCATCGCCCGTCCCAGATTGGAATGTAAGAATTTTACAATCTTCCATGGACGGATAAATTCTTTCTCCTGTACATGGATCCTACCTGATTGTACCATATCTTCCAGCTGGTTTTCCACCTCTTTTTCGTCCACAGCTTTGGCAAAACAAAGAGAAGCCATCACCTGATGCCATGCCGTACCATAACCTGCACCGGCAAGTGCCCCGATTTCGTCGGTTTCGGTCTTTGCAAAAGCCGGTACCGGCGACTGGTTTTCAAGCGCATCGCTGTACAAAACCGTAAAATTCTCTTCCTCGCCTTCTTCCATGGATTTCTTCTTCAGGTCGGAAACGGAAACCTTTGTCGGAATTTCCTCTTCAACCTGGCGATGGTACTCATCCATAAAGTGCAGCGTTTCTTCTGTTTCTTTATCATATACAACAGATGTGTCAAAATTATTTAGCATTTTCTCATCCAGCATCTGATCGATCTGGCGCGCCATTTCCAAATTTTGCAACTCTTCGTCATTTACTTCGACGTACTCAAAAATCGGCGATCTGGCAGCCACCGGAAGCACCCAGTCAAAATAACTGCCCGCCGTCACTCTGCTGTAAAATCCGCTGTTTCCCAGCCACATGGTATCGTTCACTCTACCGGTAAAGATCAGTTTTTCTTTGGCTCTTGTCATTGCCACGTAGAGAATCCTCAGTTCCTCCGCAAGATCTTCATTGGCATTGATATGGCTGAGTGCCTTGTAAAATATGCTTCTTTTCTTCGTTCCCTTTTCGCTGTCGATCACATCCGACGCGATGCCGGCATCACCATTGACAACGACAAAATCGCGCTCCGCTTTTCCCAGTTTTTTATGCATACCGGCAACAAAACAGATTGGAAATTCGAGACCTTTACTTTTGTGAATCGTCATGATCTGCACGACATTTTCCTTATCGCCGCTCAGATTGACTTCTCCAAAATCTTCTTCGCGCTCCTTCATTCCGCGGATATAGCGCACAAACTGGTAGAGTCCCTGATATGATCCCTGGTCAAATTCTCTTGCCATCTCCAAAAGCAGTTCGACATTTGCCTTCCGCTGCAAGCCATTTCCCATTGTCTCCAGAAAATACATCAATTTGGTCTCTTCCAGAATCTCCTCTAAAATGCCAAGCACCGGCGTATACGTCGTCTTTTCCCTCCATCGCTCCAGTTTTTCCAGAAAATCTTCCGCTTTTTGTTCCAATTCTTCCTCGCCGCTGTAGTTGCAAAGTGCATCGTAAAATTGGAGTTCTTCGCTGTTTCCACGAATTTTGGCAAGATCATCGTCGCTCATTTTTCCAATCGGTCCGCGCAGAACCGCCGCCAGGGCAATATCCTGCCTCGGATTGTCAAGAATTGTCAAAAGACTTACGATCATGCGGATCTCTCTCGTATCAAAAAATCCACTCTTTGCTTCCAAATGCGCCGGTATCCCGTGTGCATTCAATATTTCCAAAAGCTGCTGTCCCTCATTTTTCGTCGAACGCATCAATACCGCCATATCGCCATACTGCGCCGGCCGGTACTCTCCGTCCTCGCCAAGCACATACATCGGATCTTCCGGATCCACGTACTCGCATATCGTTTTCGCGATCACCTGCGCTTCGGTTTCCTTGTCCGATTTATCGGAAATTCCGAATATCGTGACATTGTCGGCGTGCCGCTTTGCCGTCTCCGGAAAATCCGCTCCGAGATACAGCATCGCCTCTTTATCATAGGCAATTCCGCCAAAATCTTCCTGCATAATATCCGTAAACACGTCATTTGTCGCCTCCAGCACGACATCCCGGCTTCGGAAATTCTTCGTCAAAAAGACAAGGCGGTTTTTCGCTCCGTCCGTCGTCTCAAACGTATTCATTTTCTCCAAAAACAAATCCGGCCTTGCATTGCGAAAGCGGTAAATGCTCTGCTTGATATCGCCTACCATAAAACGGTTATTTTCTTTCGCCACACTGCCAAGTAGAAGTTCCTGCACCAGATTGGAATCCTGATATTCGTCTATCATGATCTCGTAAAACTGCTCGGAAAGTTCTTCTGCCGCCTGTGTGCGCACAAAGTTATCCCCGTCTTTTTTTACAAGGATTTCCAACGCCATCTGCTCAAGGTCATTAAAATCCGCAATATTTTTCTCCCGCTTCGCCAGCTGGTAGCGTTCCCGGAATTTCTCTGCCAATGACAAAAATGTCAGCAGTTTCCCCCGCATCTGCTCCATTGTCACCAGTAATTCCGGCAGACTTTCCCCGAAAAGATCAGCCTGCATTTTTTTCAACAGATTTTTAATATCCGTTCTTCCCTTTTTAATGATCTCTTTTTTGTCCGGATCGGCTTCGGAATTGCGTTTGGAAGGCAGTCTGCCAAACGTAACCGCCCCCAGCCGCCTCCGCATCGTTTCATAGGAAGAAATCCCCTCAAAGTTTTCGAATTCGACGCGCTCTTTTTCCAAAAAAGCTGCGTATTCTTCCGGTCCTTCCTGCGTATAACAAAGCCGGATCCACAGCTCGTACTGATCATAAATTCCTATCATCATATTTTTGGCATACTGCAGATTTTTCTGAACAAATGCCGTCTGCTCCAATTCTTCTTCGCTTTGGCACGCCAGAAATCGGCGCATGCGTTCAAAGAAATCCTGTGGAAACGGTTCGCTCATCGCATCGTTGTACAATTTGAGAATGATTTTTTCCATCTCCGTATCGCTTTTGATAAACCGCGCCATCTTCGCCATATCGACAAAAGATTCATCTAAGTTTGTATATTCTTCTTCCAGAAGTTCCGCGAGCACGTCGGATTTGATCATGTTTAACTCGTTGTCATTTGCCACACGATAGCTTGGATCCACCCCTGTCTGGTGGAAATAATTCTGTATGATGTAGCCGCAAAAACTATGTATTGTAGAAATCTGTGTGACAGGAAGAAGCATGACCTGACGCTGCAAATGCACATTTTCCGGGTCTTCCTCCAATTTCTTTTCGAGTGCCGCCTGCAGTTTTTCTTTCATCTGCGCTGCCGCAAGCCTCGTAAATGTCACAATGACAAATTCATCGATGTTCACCGGATTGACCGGATCTGTTACCTGGGACACGATGCGTTCGATCAACACCGCCGTCTTTCCGGAACCTGCCGCCGCTGACACGAGAATGTTACATCCCCGCAGGTCAATGACCGTCTTCTGCTCATTCGTCCATTTCATTGTCCGATTCCTCCTCCCTCATTTTCAGCAAAATCTTCTTTATGTCAATTTCTTCCAAATTTCGTTCTACTTTTTTCACATCGGTTCTTTCCAGTCCACAGATGTCTTTCATTCCACAATAATCGCAGCCCCGTTTTTCCTTCAACCGGTACGGCGCAATGTCAATATTTCCGGCAAGAATGCTCGTTCCATTTTCGTGGATCACGGTTTTTACGTGCTCCATCAGTTTCTTCCACTGTGTACTCGAAAGCACCTTAGTCGTCGCCGCAAAATCCCCGTCTTTCTTGATTTTGACCGGATAGCACCGCGAAGCGCTCTGCGTATTGAGTTCCCCATTCGCGCCAAGGATCGAATCCAGTTTTTCGAGGATCTCCGGGCTTTCATTGACATAGCCGTCGCACGCATACTCGGCAAGTAGCTTTTGTTCGTACTCGATCTCGTCCTCTGTGCCCGTGACTTCCAGCTGCGGATCCTGCACATAGAAATACAGCATTCCCGCCGGCTGCACATCCTTGCCCGGGTGTTTTTTCTGCTCCGACTGCAAAGCCGAATCGAGATACAAGATCAATTGCAGCTGCAGACCAAAGTACACTTCTTCCAGCGACAATTTGACATTTCCGGTCTTATAATCCACGACCTTCACGTACACATTTTCGGCATCTTCATACAAGTCAATCCGGTCGATGATACCGCGAAACCGCATCTTTTTGGCAATTTCATCCAGTTGTTCTTCGTACGCATACGGCTTTTCTCCATATTTTTGTAAAAATGCTCCGTGCCGCAGCTGTTCTGCGACAGCCCATGCGGTCTGTTTCATCATATGCACGATTCGCCGGCGCATAAAGGCAATTCGATTCGACTGAGAGAAAATGACATCACGATACCCTTCCATCACGCGTTCGACACAGTATTCGACAAGTTCATCGCTCTCGCTGCGTTCCAGTTTCTGCCATGTTGTGTGACGCGCCTTTATAATTTCATCCATATTTTGTAAAATCTGATGCACGACATTTCCAAAGTCCGGTGCAGCCACCGTATATTCTTCGCGGTCATGCAGCCGCAGTCCGTACATGAGAAAATACGAAAATGGACAGCGAGCATACGTTTCCAGCCGCGTGATGCTCTCCCGCAGTTCGTCTCCATAAAGCGCCTCCAATGCCTCTTTGGACAGTTTCGGAGTGCGCTTTGATTCCATGTGCACGCGAAGAGCTTCACGCAGCCATTTTCCCTCGTCACGCTTGGCGTAATACCGCCAGACCTCCCACCAGCGCTCCTTTTCTTCGCCTTCGGCGTACCATTGTTTCTGAATGCCCTCGATCAAAAATTCAAAACCGCGGTCTGTGCCAAGACTGGTTTTTACATCGTTTTCCTGACCGCCCTCGATCACAGTCAAAGCCGGGAAAATTCTACGGATCTTGCCTAGGATATAGGATGCCTGTCGTTTGGTACCGTCTGCAGCCGAGCGACTGTATGTAAAAATCAGTTTTTCCGACGGCTTCGTAAAGTTGATGTACAGATAATACAGGTCATTTGCCACCTTCTGATTGCCCGTCGGTGCCAGTGCAATGCCCATTTTTTCCATCTGATGCCGCTCCCGGTGATTGACGATTCCCGGCGGCTGCATCGCAGCGGGCACAAAGTCATCGCTGAATCCCATAAAGAATAGCACTTTGATGTCTTTCAAACGGGTTCTCTCGATGTCGCCGACCATGATCTGATGCTTTTTCGGCGGCACAAATCCGACCAGCCCTTCCGCAATTCCTGCCGACAGAATCTGCTCAAATTCTTCAAGTGACACGACTTCCTTTCCGAGAAGTTCCATCATCTCATCCAAAAGATTCATCACTACTTTGTATACATTTTTATACTCTTTGGCAAGAAGTGTTTCTCCCTCTTCTTCAAAAATCCGGCTCTGCTCCAGCATTCTGTCATACACATTCTGCTGCACCAGAAAATCGTATAATGCACGCACAAATTTCTCGACCGGCTTTTTCCCGCCGCGAAGTTCCAGGAAAAAGTCATGGATACAGTTCGTCACTTTTTCGCGGATCTCATTGATTTCCTCGAGCGGATAATCATTTGCCCGTGCTCTCCACGGTTTCATATAGGACGCAATGCCACGTTTTCCGGTCGCCAGCACATAATTTTCGAGAAGGTCGGTCTCGCTCCGCGTCAACGGAGAAAGTCCGCCGCGCAGGAAACGGAATGTCGTCGCCGCGTCCATATTATAACGATACATTTCCAATACCGACTGGATGTATTCGGCGATCCAGTTGGCACCGATGTTCTTTTTATTGTCAAGGAAATAGCGGATGCCCGCACGGTCAAACTCCCGGGATATCGACTGTTCATACGATGAAATAGAGCCGGTTACTACCGCGATCTCTTCTTCCGCGTACTCTCCCCTTGCTAACATCCACCAGATTGTTTTTGCCACATAAGCCGCTTCTGACGCGGGTTTATCTCCGATATAAAGCCACATATTTTCTGTTTTCTGATTCCACTTCTGATACGGATAGGCAAAGAGATTGCGCTCCAAAAATGCCATCTCGCCTCCCTCAGCAAAACGATAGGGTGCTTTTCTTCCTTCTCGCGGAACAAGAATTAAATTCGTTTCTATCGGAATTTGATTCGCTTTTTGCATTAATGTCCGCATTGTCGTGTCAGCAATCTCAAATACAGAGCCACGTTTTCCTGTCTCATCGGTTGTTACCGTCACGATCACGCGGGAACAAAGGCGCATCATTTTTTCCAAAAGATCATACTGCGTCGGCGTAAATCCGGTAAATCCGTCAAAGCAGACCACGGAATCCCGAATGCCGTCCATCTGCTCGATCATCCCCGTCAGCTGGGTGACCAGCTCCTCTGCCATCTGGTAAGTGTCGCCCATTTTTTCCTTAAAACAGTCGTGGATCAAGCGGATGTCCTCAAATTTTCTCCCCAGTGTCTCCATTTTTTCAAATTGCTCGGTTTCCCGGATGCCATATTGCTCCAATTCGCACAAAAACGATTTACATTCGTCTAAAAAACCGGGGCGGTCAATGCCCTTTTTAAAATAGACAAGATTGTCTTTCTGCTCGGAAAAGATTTTTCGCAGAAGCATGGTCTTTCCCATATCTTCCAATATCGTTTTCTGTTCTGCCGGAAATTGCTCAAATGCGCGAAACGCCAGACGATGAAAACTCAGAACATCGATGTTTAAGATTCCCTTTTCTCCACTCATTTCCACAAGTGTTTTCTGCGTCTCCAGCGTAAACTGATCCGGCACCAGAATATAATAATTTCTCTCCCGGTGCGCCGCTGCCTCGTCGCAGATCTGACGATAAAGATAGGTACTTTTCCCACTTCCCGCACTTCCACATATAAATTCGAGTCCCATTTTATTTCTCCCTTCCATGATTCATAATTTTTCCTCTTACTGCATATGATTTAGTAAGATGGAATCCCACTCCAGTCGAAGGAGGTATTATCCACATGTCAAAAACTAAAATTATCGTACTTCAAATGAAAGAATTAGTATATACCGGCATCTTCGTAGGGCTTGGCATCCTGCTTATCGTCCTGCTTTTTGTCATGTTTTACCCAAAGAAAGAGAAGTCATCCGATGCCACCGCCGATGTTACAGCCGAAGCGGCATCGTATGTTCCCGGTATCTACAATTCAGAGTTAAAACTTGGCGAAAACACCTTAAATCTCGAGGTGGTTGTCGACGAAGACCAGATCAAATCGGTTTCTTTTGTCAACCTCGATGACTCGGTTACAACGATGTATCCGCTCGTAAAACCGTCTCTGGAAGGCATCGAAAAGGAATTGATCGCCGGTACCCCAATTGACGAAATTCCGGTTCAGGAAAAGAGCAAATTTACCCAGTCCATGTTGATCGATGGCATCAAAGCAGCACTTAACAAAGCCGTTCCGGAAGAATGAGATCAGTCCCATCCTTCCTTTTTACGGATTGCTGCCAGATCTTCCTTCCAAAGGGCATCGGAGGCATCGCTTGGCATACGCAGGTCTCCTCGCGGTGACACAGCGACGCTTCCCACTTTTGGACCATCCGGCAGACACGAACGCTTAAACTGCTGGCGGAAGAACCGATGAACAAAGGTGGACAACCAGCGGTAAATGGTCTGCGCTTCGTATTCTCCCTCAAAGGTAATTTTGGCAATCCGGTAAATTTTCGACGGCATATAGCCAAACCGCAGCATATGATACAAAAAGAAATCATGCAGTTCATACGGTCCCACGATGTCTTCGGTCTTCTGTGCGATCTCGCCCTCTTTCGGCGGCAAAAGTTCCGGACTTACCGGTGTATCTAAAATGTCATACAATACGTCTTTTAATGTGCCCTCTCCACTATTATCCGCAAAATACTGTACCAAAAAACGGACTAGCGTCTTTGGCACCGAACAATTTACCCCATACATGGACATATGATCGCCATTGTACGTCGCCCATCCGAGCGCAAGTTCCGACATATCGCCGGTTCCAATGACAAGTCCTCCGGCCTGGTTCGCAATGTTCATCAATATCTGGGTCCGCTCTCTCGCCTGCCCATTTTCATAGGTCACGTCCTGTACTTCCGGATCGTGTCCAATATCCTTAAAATGCTGCAATACAGCCTTTTCAATAGAAATTTCTTTCAATGTCGTTCCGAGTTCCTGTGCCAATTTGACAGCATTATCATAGGTTCGGTTTGTCGTACCAAAACATGGCATCGTCACACTCACGATTCCTTTACGGTCAAGGTTCAGCTGATCGAATGCACGGATCGTGACAAGCAAAGCAAGGGTCGAGTCCAGTCCTCCGGAAAGCCCGATCACAGCGCTCTTACATCCCGTGTGGCGCAGACGTTTGGCAAGTCCAGCCGCCTGAATATTTAAGATTTCGTTGCACCGCTCTTCGCGGTCTCCACGGTCAACCGGCACAAACGGTGTTTTTTCAAATTTCCGTGTCAGTTTCGTCTCTTCCATCGTTTCAAAGGCAAAGAAATGTCTCACATATCCCTCATTTTCCGGCACCGGATACAATGGAAACGTTCCCATGCGTCGTCTCTCAGCCGCCAGTTTTTTACAATCAATCTCGGTGATCGCATCTTCTCCCGCAAAAGCTTTATTTTCCGCCAAAAGGGTTCCGTTTTCCGCGATCAGATGATGTCCCCCATACACAAGATCTGTCGTCGATTCACCCATCGCAGCGTCTGCGTACAGATAGGCGCTCACGGTTCTCGCGCTCTGGTTTTTCACAAGATCTCTGCGGTATGCTGCCTTCCCGGTCAATTCGTCACTCGCCGACGCATTGGCGATGATCGTCGCTCCCGCCATCGCATGATAACTGCTCGGCGGAACCGGCATCCACAGATCCTCGCAGATTTCAACCGCGAGACAAAGTTCCGGCATCTGCTCACAGCAGAATAACTGCCGAATGCCAAACACAATTTCTTCTTTTTGGAAGGCCAAGCGGTGTGTACCCATTTTCTCTTCCGCGTATTTTCCCTGCGCCTGCGCGACGTCTCCCGAGGCAAAATGTCTTCCCTCATAAAACTCGGAATACATCGGTATATGGCTCTTTGGCACAAGCCCCAGAACCTTGCCGCCTTTCACTACCGCTGCGACATTGTACAAGCGCGCCTGATGACGGAGTGGCAGCGATACAACGGACAACAAGTCAAGTTCTTTTGTCTCTTTTACAAATTTCTCCAGTGCTTTTTCGGCTCCTGTTAACAGAGGCTCCTGTAAAAATAGATCGCTGCATGTATACGCACTGATCCCAAGTTCCGGAAATACCGCGATACGCACGCCCTTACCGGCAAGCTCCTCTGCCTTTTCGATCATTTTTTCTATATTATATGCGCAGTCTGCCACTTTACTGTCCGGGGCAGTTACTGCGACTTTGATAAATCCATCTTTCATATGTTTGTTTTTGACTCCTTTTTGTATTTCAGGTGCGAGGACCATGCTCGGGCAGGGCCGGGGGTGACCCGGGGGCACGGTTTTGCTCCCCAGACCATGCTTCGGCGGGGCTGGAGTTGACCCGGGGCCGCGGTTTTGCTCCCTGGACCATACTTTGGCGGGGTCTGGCTTGACCCGGGCCGCAGTTTGGCTCCCTAAACCATACTTCGGCGGGGCAGGGGGTGACCCAGGGCCGCAGTTTGGCTCCCTGGACCATACTTTGGCGGGGACGGGCTTGACCCAAGGCCGCAGTTTGGCTCCCTGGACCACACTTCCCGCCACCAGTGCTTGACCCAAACCCGCAGTTTGGCTCCCT
>OIXG01002980.1_pt1 | contig 11900 bp, 14 predicted proteins | sample 1587731 | NCBI WGS metagenome assembly OIXG01 (sample SAMEA3888908, study PRJEB22519) | human gut metagenome | biome: human gut; feature: human-associated habitat; material: faeces | place: Denmark | collected 2010
GGTCTAAAATAAACTCCGTGTTTCTTCGTGCGATGATCTGCTTGACGCGGGACAAAAGCTGCGGGTCCAGGGGTTCCTGCTGGATTTGAAGCTGCTGTTCTTCGCCGTGCATACGTTTTTCCTCCTATCGTACTTTTTCGCAAACTACCCCTATGATGGGATAATTTGGTTTGCGGGCAAATAAAAAAACGCTGATTTGTTTCTTTTAAGGAACAAATCGGCGCCCGTGCCGCGGGTACGATAGGATCATCGTGCTATCAACCACAAGTTTTTACCAACATTCTACGCTCAGGGACATATTCAGACAGCTCCCACGCAGGTGAAGATAGCGATTCTTCTGACTCGGACTTCGGACGTAATACGTCCACGCTCTGCTCTCTACCTTCTCATGGAATACTCCACAATGGCGACCTTTCGATCAGATAATCTGCTGTGAAGCGCTGTCTTACGCTTCTCTGCGGCAAACTACGTCGAGAGCTTGCTTGTCCTTACAGCTCCGGGCGAGTAATCGTACGCACTCCCAATGCGCACGACCTTCCTCTTTCATCAGGGGCTCAGTCCGTATGGCCGCGACCCCCAACTACACATCTTCAGCTGGTAAAAACACAATATGGAATTGTAAGACAGCAGAATCGGTTTTCTCTTTTGTGGTATCCTAACCGTGTGTACGGCGAGGATTTTTTCTCGTAAAGTGTTCCACTGTATGTAAATTAGCGCCCAAGCGCTTGCAGCGTCAGGGGTTCCTAGGTTGGTGACGAGAATCCTGACTGCAAATGGGCATAAAAAAACCGCCGACACGATACCGTATCGGCGGATGAAAGCGTATTGAATTTTGCGGATTACGCACCGATCTGCAAAACGCCGATGCTCTGGATGCAGCGTCGCTTGCTCTCAAGCGACGGATGAACGTACAATTTCAGTGTTGTCTTGATATCCGCGTGTCCCAACATTTCGCTAATGCTTTTGATATCCGCGCCGTTTTCAATATAGCGTGTGGCAAATGTATGCCGAAGGGCGTGGAACCCCCGGTGATGGATGCCGCAGCGCTTCAAAAGCACCGTAAACTGATACTGGCAGGTACGCGGGTCCATGGGCTGGCCAATCTGCCCGGTCATAATATAGGCGTCAGACGGTAGCTTTGCCGTCGCTTTTTTCAGGAAAAGCAGCAACTCCGGGTGCAGGGGCACGATCCGCTCGGAACTGTCGCTTTTGGGCCGCTGCACAAGAAGCTGAGACTTGCCGTTCAGCGTGACCCGCTGCACAGAGCGGCAGACCTGAACCGTTCCAGCCAGATAGTCGATATCACAAACGCGCAGCGCACAGACCTCGCCCACGCGCAGACCTGCGTGTAACGCCAGCATAACGGCAAGACTGATTTTCTTTGACGGCAATAGGGCTTTTCCCAGCACGGCCAGCTCCGTGTCGGAAAGCACCTCGACCTTTTTCTGCGTATAGACAGGAAGACGCGCGTTCAGCGCGTCACAGACACAGTGATATTCTGCTTGAGCAAACCGGAGGGCTGACTTTATCAGAACCGCCACATCCCGCACGGTCTTTGGAGACAGGCCGCCTTTTCCGTCCAGCCGCCCGTGATTCTTCAAATGCCGCAGGAAGTCAGAAAGTCCTTTCGCCGTCAACTTTGAAACAGGCGTCTGCCCAAGCTGCGGAAGAATGTGCCGTTCGATCATGAAGCGGTATCGTTCGCGCGTGGAGGGTTTCACATCCGCCTGCGCAAGATACCGCGCAAAAAGCTCTTTTACCGTCAGATCACAGGCTGCGGCCGGCTCCTTTGCCAGCGCCTGAATTGCCGCCATCTGCTTTTTCTTGACAATATCATGCGTTTTCCCATAGACAGACTTGTACTTCGCCCTGCCATCCGGCAGACGCATTGCGATATAACGCCCTTCCCAGCGGCCATCCTTGCGGCGGTAGATGTTTTCTCCGTACCTAGGCAACTGCTTCACCTGTCCTTTTACCAGAATCATGACGGCAAATACAAGGCAATATCGTTTCGCATTGGCTCCCGCACATCCGGATACCCGTGCAGTGAGCGCAAAACATAACACAATTTGCAGAAAAACAGGGAACTCTTGTCTGAAATCAGATTGACTTTTCCCTATCTGCCTGTATAATAGAGACGAGAGCAGAATATCTTGGTTTTTTTCTTTCGCGTAAAGTGGGACACTTTACGCGAATTTTTTCTAAAAACTTGTTTACCTTTATCTCTGCTGCCTTTTCATAACCAGTCAGCGCAGACAGCTTGCTCTGGTACAACACATCCAAGTTGTTTGGGGGAAATAAATTTCCACGCTGCTTCTATATTTACTATTTGATACGAGGCTGCAAAAGTGACAATCTGGGAGGGAATATTTTTCATACCTTGCTGACAGCTAGAATAATATAGCTGTTAGCAGCTTCAATTCTCTTGTTCATGCTGATTATAATTATGATGTTGTTATAGTTTTTTTAACTCTCAGTTAGGTTGACAGACAGAACATGAACAAAAACAAAAATGAATTACAACTGCAAATCGGGGAAAATGTTCGTCAATGCAGAGATTCCAAAGGGCTTACTCAGGAAGAATTGGCGGAGATATGCAATTTCAGCGCAGCTTATTGTTCGCAGATCGAAACCGGTCAGCGCATGATGTCCATCGAAACACTGGTTCAGGTGGCAGAAGGTCTGCAAACCAGTGCCGATATCCTGATTTACGGCAACACAAAAGACGGGCGAATTTTACACATTGTAAAAATGCTGGAGAGTATGCCGAATGACGACCTAGAATTTATCGAGAACAACATTCTTTTAGTGTGTAACTGGCTCAACCAAAAATCAAAATAACAACTTGGAGGTATTGGATTGTTCTTATCGGAGGTGGAAACAGGATGCAGCAAAATGATCCGTTACACCAGTTGTATGTTGAGCACTACAGTTACCTTTACCGCTTCGCGCGAAGCTTTGTCAATCCGGATCTGGCAGAAGATCTCGTACAGGAAACATTTTTAATCGCACAAAAACGGCTGGACCGGGTAACAAGCAGCGAAAACCCAACAGGATGGCTGATTAACACCTTGAAGAACGTGATCGGCAATACATATCAGAAGCGGCAATTCATATATACGGAACTGAGTCCTGACGCCATAGCCGATGAAGCGGGCGAGTATGTGCATTCCATCAACGATATGTACGCGGGGCTGATCGACGATGAGGCTCTGTCTCTGCTGATTTGGATATACTGTGAAGACACAAGCTATCAGGAAGCTGCAAACCGTCTTGGGATCTCATTGGATTCCTGTAAAAAGCGGATTCAGCGGGCAAAACAGGCATTAAAAAAAGCTATCGAAAAAAATAAATTGCTCTAGTGTGTCACTTTTGGACGATATATTCAAATAGCTTTTATGAAGGGAGGGGCCAAGGAATGCAAAATGATAGCGGAGCCAGTCTCGCCGAAACAATATATCGAAAAATGTCCGACGAAGAACTGCAAAATACTCTCCGCTGCGAAACATTTTCGGATGGTGCGCTTGATGTCAAACAAATAGAGATGATCCTTGCGGAAATGGAGCGTCGCGGAATCAACGATCCATCTCGTTCTTCGGAAGAAGCGTGGAATGAATTTGAGCAGGAGTATTCCGGGAAGATATCCGACTATGCCGATTGTGCCCCTGATGCGAAGGCTTGTGCTGCAATAAGCGGGAAGCCCATGCACACACATCGGCGTCAGCCGGTGCGGAAACTCACCATTCTCGCGGCAACACTGGTATTTCTCATTGCTTCGCTGCTGACGGTACAGGCAAGCGGCGTCGATGTTTTTGGTGCGATAGTCAGATGGACGGAAGAACTGTTTAGCTTTGGAAGAACCGAAGAAACCCGCAGCCTTGTCGTCGATGGGAAATGGCCGGAGATTGACCTGAACAAAAATCAACAGTTTACGTCGCTGCAAGAGGCTCTTGATTTTTATGGCGTAACGGAGGTTGTTGCTCCACGCTGGATTCCTGACGGATTTACCCCTCGAATTGTTGCTGTCAAGCCAAACGGAACTTGGTTGGAATTTCTTGCTGGCTATACAAATAAATCCGGCCAACTCCTTGCTGTGAGTTACAACAGTTATCAGTCAACTCCGCTTATGTATTACGAAAAATCCGGCTCCCTATTGGAAACATTTTCAACAAGCGGTATCATGTACAGCGTATTTGAAAACGTTGACAATCGTACTGCTGCATGGATTACACCTCACTTTGAATGCTGTATCAGCGTACCAACAGATGCCATGGATATTGACATGCTAAAAGAAATTCTATTGTCAATGCAGTAAATACGAAACACAAATAAGGGGATTGTATTATGAAGATAAAAAAAGCAATGCGTATTCTGGCCGTGCTTGTCATTTTTTCCATCTTGCTGGCAACTACGATATTTGCTGCTCCCGCAAGGGCCAGTGCATATCTTTCCGCATATTACGCAACCATAACAAAGACGTCAACCGGAGATCTGAGCATCCATTTTCAAGTGATTGCTCCAGCCATAATGGATCAGCTTGGTGTTAGCAGGATCTCGGTGCAAAGATATACTGGATCTTACTGGCGGACAGAATACAATTTTACATACCCAGAAACACCGGAACTGCAAAGCAAAGATGCTGGAATTTATTCTGAAACAGTACTGTATACGCCGCAATATCCTGATAGCCGCTACCGTGCAGTCGTCACGTTCTATGCGTCAAATTCCAGCGGTTCTGATACGGGAGTTTATACCGCAGATTAAGCCCACCTACAAAAAATGACGCCGTCCCATCATATCGGATGGGGCGGCGTTTTTGCGAAGTGCAGCAGACTGAATTGTATTTCAATCTGTATAAACTGTCACTTTTCTACAAGCTCGTTAAATACATCTTACAGAGGAGGGACGTGGAACGTTGAAAAGCACCTATGATAAGACTGGACTGTGCCCGCAGTTTTTCTGCACAGTTTTTGCAGGAAATTTGCTTGGTGTGTGTACTTGTTTTTTCGCAAGTGCCTGTGCTATTCTTAAAATGGAAAAAACAGATGCTCTGAATGGACCGATTCAGAGTCATCTGTTTTTGCTTTCTTGCGTTCCGCATCCATTGAAATTTTGAGTTTGAAGGAGTGCTGTTCATGGGGAAAGATGTGAATCAATATGTCTTATCGCTTTTGGAGACCTATCCGGAAACATCGAAAAGGATCGAGCTCATGCGCTATGAGTTATATTCCTCAATGGTCGTTTCGCCGCAGGAAATGATAGAGGTCATGTCCTTTTCCAAGAAGGATGCTGAGGCGAACGCAAAATACCCGCATATGGACGGCCTGCAGCTGACCATGCAGCGGGTGAAAATCCCCGGCGGTGGAAACTTGCAGTTTGAGATCCGCAGCGACGACCCGGACAACCCCGACTATGAGCGCAAGCTCGTCGGCGTGATTCTCTATCACCATCTCGCCAACGCCTACTGGCCAGAGGGCAGCGAGTACGACGACAACGTGCCGCCATTCTGCCAGTCCTTCGACGGCAAGCAGGGCTACGGTGAACCGGGCGGCGTCTGCGCAGCCTGTGCATTCAACCAATTCGGCAGTACGGCAAACGGCAGCGGAAAAGCCTGCAAAAATATGCGGCAGATCTATCTGCTGCGCAGCGGCGAGTATCTTCCGCTGCAGCTCTCCCTGCCGCCCACAAGCCTGCGCCCGTTCAATGATTTCATGAACCTCGCCTTTGTCGCCCGCCGGCGCCCCAGCTATTCCGCCATCGTGGAGATTGGTCTGAAGCGCGCGGAAAGTGGTGGCTATACCTACAGTGTCGCCACGTTCCGAAAGGTACGAGAGCTTGAGGGGGAAGGTCTTGCGGCCGTTAAAAGCTACGCAGCAAATTTCAAAGAGCAGGTCAAATCGCTTCTGGCACAGCGTGTGGAAAACTACAAGTCCGATGTGGAATCACTCACCGGCACGGCTCCCTTGGAGCTCGCCGATAACGGCGACCACTTTTCCTATCCGGGCGTCATTGACGGCGAACGCGACGAGCTGCCACTCTAAACAAAAGCAGTCAACAAAGCTTGCTCCGCTAAGCAAACGGCAGATGCGATTTGCCGAAAAGAATCACAAGCTGGTCTATGCGTTTTTGCAGGAGCAGCGGTATGATGGCGACTACTACGATCTTGCCGTTATGGGCTACCTGCGTGCCGTGGAACGCTATTGTTCCCATGCCCATCTGCGCCGCTTTTCGTTTTCCACCGTCGCTTACCGCGCGATGCAGCAGAGCATCGTGTCATGGAAGCGTGGAGAGAGCAGGCGCAGACAGGCGGAGGAAGCCTACTGTGCGCTTTGCGGCCGCAGAGAGACCGTCTGTGACGCGGAGCTTTCGGAAGCATATTTCTTTTCGGAGCTGCAAAAATGCGGAACGCCGCAGCAGGCTGCGTTTGCGCTGCTGCGCCTGCATGGGTACAGCATTGCGGAGATCGCCGCGCGGTACAAGCTCGACCCGCGGCGTGTACGCCGGATGCTCAAAAGTCTGCATTCCGCCTATCTGCGGTTCCGCGGGGATGGGAAGGAGGCGACAAAATGAAGGATCAGCACACAAGGATGCTCCACGGGCGTCTGCTTCGGCCACTGAAGGTTGGCAGCAGTGCGCTCATTGACCACGAGGGGCAGTTTATTCTGACCTCACTGGTCACGTCCATCCAGGTGCAAAATGAACAGGAAGCAAAGTTTGAAACGCTGAATACCCACTACCATGTGAAGTTTTCTCCGCTTCAAGCAGCAGTTGCGGCGTCAATTCTGATGGCCGTCGCTGCATGAATGAAACCCCGGCGGCGATCTCCCGTCTGATTGCCGCCGGACCCGCCGACCGCGGCCACAATTTTTGTGGCTGCGGTTTTTCCATAGGAGGTTTTATGAACGAACAGATCGTCCCGGTTTCCGGGAATCAAAAAATCGCGTTTCAATGCCAACGGTGCAGCACCTGCTGCCGCCATGTGGAAAACAAGGTCATGCTGGAACCATACGATGTTTATCAGCTTGCGCTTCATTTTCAAAGCGAAGGGCAAGCCGTCAGGCCGGAAGATATCTGCGCACAATATGCGCACCCCATGCCGCTGGAACCGTATTTCCCGATTTTCCTGCTGAACACCGCAGGTGAAGATCAACACTGCATTTTCCTGAACGGGAATCATTGCAGCGTCTATGCACATCGGCCGCGCGCCTGCCGAATGTACCCATTCACAGTGGATGCAGGGCGGCGCGGTAAGGACTTCGAGTATTTTCTCTGCACGGATTACCCCGGTCACTTCGGCAAAGGCCGCATCCGAGTCAGCGACTGGTTCTATGAGAACTTCTCCAAGGACGCCCGACGTTTTGTGAAGGCTGATTACGCAGCGATCCGGCAGTACGGCAAGCTGCTTCAGCAAATGACGCCCGCGCAGGTCGAGCATTCGCTGTTTCAGCTTCTGTTTTACCGCTACTGGAACTACGACCTGAGCAAGCCCTTTCAGGAGCAATTTGAGAGTAACAATCGCCAGCTTCTTGCATTTTTGCGGGAGCAGCTGGCAGGAAACGGAGGTTATACATGAATCGATCCAGAATTACCAGCGCGATCCTCCTTCGCCTGGAGGACTGCGCGTCCATTTTATCTCAGCATCTGGCAAAGCTTCTGAACCGCCCGATTCGGCTGCGCAGCGTCGTTGAAGACTATGACTACTGGTGCGTCGTTTTGGAAAACGAGTACCTTTCCGTCGCAGAACTTCGGCCATTGCTGTGCGAGATCTCCGCGACAGAGGCAGATTTTCCGGATCTGTTTCCGGATCATTCCGACCGGACACGCTCATTCAGCATGGAGCTTTCCCGCGCCCTTTTGCAGCACGCCATGCACACAAGCTGGCGCTATGAGCATCTTACGGAGGACTATCTGATGCTCATTGATGTGGATATCAGCATGGACAATACAATGATGAACGGAGAAAAACAATATGGCTGATGTGAAACGAATGAAGCCGCTATTTTATGAGGGCAAATTTAATCGCGAGGAAAGGAAGATGCTGGTCGTTTACACGCGCGAGGTCGCCAATGATAAAGACCGTTACCGTCTTTGGGTACGATCTGGAAAGCCAGATAACCCCTATCCAAGAAACGAAAGCGATCAATATTCGCTGTACGCCGAAATCCGAGGATACCTTGTGCCGTTGGGTATGACAGAATATCGTCTGGCCGAGCGCTGCGGCTATCTGCCTGCCATGCAGGAGCTATATGGCGGCGCGGAGCATCGAAAAGCGTATTTCGATCATCTGCAGGGAATGACTGTTGGCGAGGCTGTCACAATTGAGGACGCGGCGATTTTCCGCCTTGGGAAAGATGCATCCCTTCAAGCAGACTTCATTCACAGCATTCTCAAGGAGCATCTTGCGCGGTATACCATCAGCAAGGAAAACGGCGGCGAAACCTTTCCGGATTATATCGGCGCACTGATGGCAGATGAACTTGACCATTGTACGCAGCTTGCGAAGATCTACAGCGCTCATCGAGCGCAAAAGGACGCTGCCCGGCGCGAAGAAGCCGCCGAGCAGGAACGTGCGCACCGGCAGGCTGTCAACGCCGAGAAAGAAAAGGTTGTCCAGACTGCGCTGCAAACCATCCGCAGCGGCGGCACATTGCAAAATGTTTCGCTCCGCTACTATAAGGACGACGGTACGCTTGTGGAAACTTCGCTGATTTTATATCTGATGCGTGCGTATCACATCAACGTGCCGCTCCGCACGCAGGGCTGGATCAAGGAACGCTTGACGACTGCTACCGTTCAGGAGGATTTCTGCGGCTCCGTTACCTATTACCGCGCAAAAAAGAGTCCATGCTCGCAGAAATTCTTTGACTGCATGCGCGATCTGATTACGGCAGTCCACGATGCAAAAAAGGACGCAGCATAATGATGATAGGAGTGAAGCATAACGAATGAACGAACCAATCTATGAACAAATGCAGCAGCTGATCCAGCAGATCCGGCAAGCGGACGTTGCCTACTATAAGCATGACGCGCCGGTCATGAGCGATCTGGAATATGACCGTCTGATGGACGAACTGGTCGCGCTGGAGGAAGAAAGCGGCGTGATCCTGTCCGGTTCCCCTACGCAGCGCGTCGCCGGTGAAGTCTTAGAGACGCTGGCAGAGGTTCGGCACACAAGACCCATGCTTTCTGCCGCAAAGACATAATCTCTGGAGGATCTGAAGCGTTTCGCGTCCGGTCGGAATGTGCTGCTTTCGTGGAAGATGGATGGGCTCACGCTTGTCCTCCGATATGCAAACGGGCGTCTCGCGCAGGCGATCACGCGCGGTCGCGACGGCGTCATCGGCGAGGACGTGACCCACACAGTAAAGAACTTTCTCAATGTGCCGCTGACCATCCCCATTTTAGAATCGTTCGAGGTTCGCGGAGAGGGCGTTATTTCATGGAAGAACTTTGACACCATCAATGCGGACTTGGATGATGCCTACAGCCACCCTCGAAATCTTGCCGCCGGGAGCGTGCGAAAGCTGGACGCTTCGGAAGCGCAGAAGCGGATGCTGGAATTTTGGGCATTCGATCTGGTCAGCGACAGCTTGGAATCCGGCAGCAAGCACGCGCAGCAGCAGCTTTTGGCGCGCTGTGGTTTCAGTGTGGTTCCGTATCTTTATCTGCCGTCTTCAAGCACCGCCCATGATCTGGAGCTTGCTATTTCCAGTATGCAGCCGGCCAAATTCGAATACCCTGTCGACGGTCTAATCATGGAATATGACGATCTTGCGTATGGCAAAAGTCTCGGCGCTACCGGGCACCATGAAAACCGCCTAATCGCGCTCAAATGGGCAGATGAGCTGTATGAAACCACATTCCGCAGCGTGGAGCTTGCAACGACGCGCACCGGAATGGTCAGCCTGACTGCGCGGTTCGATCCCGTCAGCATGGACGGCGCAACGGTCAGCCGCGCCTACCTGCACAATCTGGACAACTTCCGTGCGCTTCAGCTGGGTTCCGGTGATACGGTTCGGGTATACCGCGCGAATATGATCATTCCGCAAATCGCAGACAATTTGACAAAGAGCGGTACATACCGGCTTTCCATGTCCTGCCCCTGCTGCGGCGCAGCGCTGGAGGTTGGAGAAACGGCCGGTGGGACGCATCAGCTTTTTTGCAAAAATCGAAGCTGCACGGCAAAGCTGGTACAAAAATTCGTCCACTTCTGCGACAAAAGCCGGATGAATATTGAAGGTCTGTCGGAGACGACGCTAGAAAAGCTGATCGGACACGGCTGGATTCATACGTTTGCGGATCTGTACGAGTTGGAGCAGCACCGCGACGCGATCATTCAAACCGACGGCTTCGGCGAAAAGTCCTTTGAGCGACTGCAAGCAGCCATTGAGAAAAGCCGCACCTGCACGCTGGCAAAATGCATTGCCGGACTCGGTATTCCGACCGTCGGTCGTCATGCCGGGCAGGAGCTTGACCGCTGCTTCGCCGGTTCGTGGGAGGCGTTTGAAGCTGCCATTCAGAAGGGCTTCGATTTCACGCAGCTGCCAGATTTCGGTGCAGTGATGCAGGAGAACATTTACACATGGTATGCGGACGCGGAAGAAGCAAAGCTCTGGCGTCCGCTGTTGGATAAAATTCATTTTATAAAGGAGACGACACCTATGAGTATCACGAAAGAATCCCCGCTGTACGGCAAAATCGTTGTGGCAACCGGCAAGCTGGAGCATTATACGCGCGACGGCATCCAGAGCAAGCTCCTGCAGCTTGGTGCGATTCCGGCATCCTCTGTGACAAAAAAGACAAACTATCTGATCGTCGGTGAAAAAGCCGGGAGCAAGCTGACAAAAGCGCAGCAGCTCGGCGTCCCGACGCTCACAGAGGAAGAATTTGAGGCGCTGCTCGCAGGATGAAGGGACGCTGAAATGAAACGCACGATCCTTGCATATCTGGAAATAGACGATGATCTCGCTTTTGAAAAAATAGACGATGGACCGATCGCCTATCTGGAAAAGGAATCCGGTTGGCTTGCGCAAAGCGGCATCTTTATCACGGACGCCGCCATTGCCGATGCTGACGCAGCTGACCCGAAAGAAGCATATCTCGTATACCTTGCCAGATTCGCCTTTGAGCATTTGGGCGACGGGAACATTTACCCGCTGCCCTATGAGCAGTGGCGATCCATGTAATATCCGTAACGGGGCGCAGAGTATCTCTGCGCCCCAATCCATATATCAAAACAAAGGAGTCTACGAATATGAGCAGCGAAATCTACTACGATAAAGCATTTATTTCTATTGGGGACAAATTTATTCCGCTTGTCTGTCATGGTTCCACGAACACCTATGAATTCAGCTGGAACGGGCGCGAGGTCGCAGAGCGGTACTGGTCTGTTCTGAATCGCCCTTATCGCGGAAGAAGTCTCTTTACGAGTGAGGAAATTCAGAAGATTGCAGAAACCTATGAAGGCTTCAGCCAGGACAACCATGGCGGTATGCGCAAGAGCCGAAACCACACGTTTGAAACTGGCGAATTTCAGCGCTGGTTCCTTGCGGGTCTAAAAAACGCGCACACCATTGAGGAATACCGCCAATACGGGAATTCTGTTGTCCTTACCAACCTGCATACGCAGAAGACAACGTATGTTTCTACAACAGAAGCCTTTCTGACCGAGTTGTCCCGAATTGGAGAACAGAACATCGACATCCGGTTTGACTCCTGCCGCAGCTTTTATCATCCGCCGCGTGTCAGCAAGCAATCAAAGTTTGATACGCTGAAGCAGTTCTATGTTCTGAAAGCATGGCGCGGATACTTTGTAAAGCGGACGCAGCACGGCGTCATGACCATCCGCACCGACGATCCGACGGTTGCAACCGTGCGGAAATTCAGGACGAAACAGGCCG
>OIXG01002988.1_pt1 | contig 11863 bp, 9 predicted proteins | sample 1587731 | NCBI WGS metagenome assembly OIXG01 (sample SAMEA3888908, study PRJEB22519) | human gut metagenome | biome: human gut; feature: human-associated habitat; material: faeces | place: Denmark | collected 2010
TCCAGCCTCAACCCGGAGATCGAGCGCATCACGGCCCGCAAGCCCAAGCTCTATGCGCTGAACAAAGCGGACCTCGCCGACCCCGCCGTGACGGAAGAGTGGATACGCTACTTCCACGAGGCGGATGCGGGCTGTGTCGCCATCAGCGCCAAGCAGAAAGGCGGCACGAACGCCGTCAAGGCCGCGATCGAAAAGGAACTGTCCGGCCTGCTGGCACGCCGCCAGAACCGCGGCATGGCCGGTGCCAAGACGCAGGTCATGCTCTGCGGCATCCCCAATGTGGGCAAATCCACCTTCATCAATACCTTCGCAGGCTCTGCCCGCGCCAAGGCGGCTGACCGTCCCGGCGTGACCAAGGGCAAGCAGTGGGTCAGCACCGAAAAGTTCGACCTGCTGGATATGCCCGGTGTGCTCTGGAAGAAGTTCGATTCTAAGACCATCGCCTCGAATCTGGCCTTCATCGGCTCCATCAAGGATGACATCCTTGATGTCGAGGAGCTGGCCATGAACCTTTTGGATGAGGTGCGCCGCAACTATCCCGACCTCGTGGCCCAGCGCTACAAGCTGGACGCCGAGACGCTGGCTCTGCCGCCCTACGAGCTGATGGAGGCCATCGGCCGCAAGCGAGGTCTGCTGGTGCGGGGCGGCGAGGTGAACACCGAGCGCTGTGCCGTGATGCTGGTGGATGAGTTCCGCGCCTGCAAGTGGGGCCGCATCTCCCTTGAGCGCCCGCCCCAGCGGGACGACATGGCCGACTTTGCCGAGGAGGACGAGGAATGAAGCGCCGGACGGATGAGGAGATCTCCGCGCCGCTCTACGCCTACGATGCCGACATCCGGGCACAGTACGGCTGTTTTGCGGGCGTAGACGAGGCAGGCCGCGGCCCGCTGTGCGGCCCGGTCTGCGTGGCCGCCTGCATCCTTGACCCGGAGAATCCGGTCTACGGCATCAACGACTCCAAGAAGCTGAGCGAGAAAAAGCGGGAGGCTCTTTTCGACCAAATCGTTGAAAAGGCATTGGCTTACAAGATCGTCTTCGTCGGCCCCGACATCATCGACCGCGACAATATCCTGAATGCCACCATGAGCGGGATGCGTCAGGCCGTGGAGGGGCTGGACATCGTGCCGAACCTCGTCCTTGTGGACGGCAACCGCATCCCGGCCGGGCTGACCATGCCCGCACAGCCGGTGGTCAAGGGCGACGCCACCAGCGCCAGCATCGGCGCAGCGTCCATTCTGGCCAAAGTCAGCCGTGACCGCTATATGCTGGAGCTGGACAAGCAGTATCCCCAGTATCAGCTGGCAAAGCACAAGGGCTACGGCACCAAGCTCCACTACGAGCTCATTGCCCAGTACGGCATTCAGCCGTTCTACCGCCGCAGCTTCCTCAAAAAGCAGGGCTACTGGCCCGAGGGCAAGTGATGGACCGGGCCGGGACAGGCCGCAGGGGAGAGGCAGCCGCCGCGCGTTTCTACGAGAAACAGGGCGCGGCCCTCATCACCCACAATTATCACACCCGGATGGGGGAGATAGACCTCATCCTGCGGGAACCGGACGGAACACTGGTGTTCTGCGAGGTAAAGACCCGCGCCAAAGACTCTCTGGATACCCCCGCTGCGGCGGTCAACGCCGCCAAGCAGCGCCGTATCATCGCATCCGCCGCATGGTATCTCCAAAGCACCCATCAGAGCGACGAGCCGGTGCGTTTCGACGTGGCCGAAGTCGTCCCTCTTGACAGCGGGCGCTGGATGGTACATATTATAAAGGGTGCTTTTTGCGCGAAATAGCAGGAAGTGCCGGTGGGAAAAGGCAGAAAACGGCTCTGGGCCGCTGCCGCACGACGAGGCCAAGTGATGGGCCTTTTGGCAAAAAGGAGCGATAACGATGAAATTTTTCAGCACGAGAGACCATTCCCGCATTGTGACCGCCTCTCAGGCAATCGCACAGGGCCTGTCGGATGAGGGCGGCCTGTTCGTCCCGGAAAGTTTTCCGCAGGTGGACGTGGAGGCATTGTGCCAGCTGGATTATCCGGAGCTGGCCGCTGCCGTCGTCAGCGAATATCTGACCGACTACTCGAAAGACTTCCTCGCTGAGGCTGCTCGCACGACTTATGGTGAGGCCTTCGGCGGCAAGGCCGGTTATCTGGCCCCGGTGGAGGGCGATACCTATGCCCTTGAGCTGTGGCACGGCCCGACCTGTGCCTTCAAGGATTATGCCCTTCAGCTGATGCCGAAACTCCTCGTGGAGGCAAAGAAGAACCTCTCCCGCACCGAAAAGACCCTCATCCTCGTGGCGACCAGCGGCGACACCGGTAAGGCCGCACTGGACGGCTACCACGACATCCCAGGCGTCGAGATCGCCGTGTTCTACCCCACGGGCGGCACCAGCGAGATCCAGCGTCTGCAGATGGCCACGCAGGAGGGCGCAAATGTCGCTGTCTATGCCGTGCGCGGCAACTTCGACGACGCCCAGACCGGCGTGAAGAAGGTCTTCGGGGATAAAGCCATCGCGGCCAAACTGGCCGAGCGGAACATCCGCCTTTCCAGCGCCAATTCCATCAACTGGGGCCGCCTCGTGCCGCAGATCGTCTATTACTTCGCCGCTTATGCCCAGCTGCTCAAGGCGGGAAAGATCGCCTTCGGCGACAAGGTCGATTTCTGCGTCCCCACCGGAAACTTCGGCGACATTCTGGCCGGCTACTATGCAAAGCAGATGGGCCTGCCCGTCGGCAAGCTGGTCTGCGCTTCCAACCAGAACAACGTCCTGACCGACTTCCTCTCCACCGGCACTTACACTGCGAAGCGGGAGTTCTATAAGACTACTTCGCCCAGCATGGACATCCTCGTGTCCTCGAACCTCGAGCGCCTGCTCTACCACGTCACCGGCAGCGATGCCGAAGTGGCCGGTTTGATGAAGAGCCTGAATGAGACGGGCCGCTACACCGTCCGTCCCGAGACGCTGAAGGCCATTCAGGAGAGCTTCGACTGCGGCTGGAGCAGTGAGGAACAGGTGGCAGGGGAGATCCGCGCCCGCTACGAGAAGGACGGCTACCTCTGCGATACCCATACGGCGGTGGCTTTCCATGTTGCCGCTCAGAAGAAACGGGACGGCGTGCCGATGGTGGTGCTTTCCACCGCCTCGCCCTTCAAGTTCCCGCGCAGCGTGCTGGAAGCTCTGGGCCACACTGCCCCGGAGAACGACTTCGAGGCCATGCAGGCGCTGGAAGAGGCTACCGGCCGCACCGCTCCCGCAAGTCTCGCCGTCCTGCGGCAGAAGGCCGAGCGGTTCAGCACCGTCATCGACCCGGCTCAGATCGCGGAGGTGGCACTGGGCTGTCAGGCATGACGAAAACCAGAACAGGAGTAAATAAACTATGGCACTTTTTGTGCTTGGCGATACCCACCTTTCCCTGGGCGGCTCCAAGCCGATGGACGTTTTCCCCGGCTGGAACGGCTATGTGGAACGGCTGGAGGCCAACTGGCGCAAGCTCGTAAAGCCCGAGGATACCATTGTTCTTGCAGGCGACATCAGCTGGGCCATGCGTCTCACCGATACCCGCAGGGATTTCGAATTTCTGCAGCAGCTGCCCGGCCAGAAGCTCATCATGAAGGGCAATCACGACTATTGGTGGACCACCGCCAACAAGATGAACGCCTACCTGAAAGCCGAGGGCTTCGATACGCTCCACATCCTGCACAACAACTCCTACTCTGTGGAGGGCTACGCCATCTGCGGCACCCGGGGCTGGCTGTTCGATGTGGGGGAGCCTCACGACGAAAAGGTGATGAATCGGGAGATAGGCCGCTTGAAGATGAGCCTCGACGCCGCAGAACCCGGGCTGGAAAAGCTGGTGTTCCTGCATTACCCGCCGGTCTACACCGGCACCAGCGCCCCCGAGATCGTGGCGACGCTGAGAGCCTACGGCATCAGGACCTGCTACTACGGCCATCTGCACGGCAATGCCATCCGCTATGCGGTGCAGGGCGATGTGGACGGCATCCGCTACAAGCTTGTCAGCGCTGATGGTCTGCGGTTCTGCCCCTACCGCATCAACTGAGGCAGCGACCAGAACCGCAGAAATGACAAAAAGTCAAAATTTGGGGTGGCAATTCTATCACGACCGTGCTATAATAAGTTGTGACGCGATTGTTGCACCCAATTTGAGCGCGCGCGTCCCCGCATTTCGCAAACAGCAAGGACGCGGTGCGCGGTTGCAGGCGGCAGTTTTCCCGCTGCCCCAACGCAATAGAATATTTGAGTGGAGGATACACAAATGAATTTCATCAAGTGCGAAAAGCTCGAGAAGAGCATGGCAGAGCTGCAGTTCTCCATCGACGCTGAGGCCTTTAAGGGCGCAGTGGCCGATGTCTTCAAGAAGGAGGGCAAGAAGTACCCTGTTCAGGGCTTCCGCAAGGGCAAGGCTCCCAAGGCTCTCATCGAGAAGATGTACGGCGCTGATGTCTTTACCTACGACGCCATCAACGAGCTGTTCCCCGCAGCTTACGAAGAGGCTGTCAAGGCTGCCGGCATCGAGCCGGTCGGCCGTCCTGAGGTCAGCGTTGACTCCGCCAGCGAGGCTGAGGGCGCTACCCTGACCGTCAAGGTCGCTGTCAAGCCCGAAGTCAAGATCGGCGCATACAATGGTCTGACTGTTGAGAAGACTGTCCATACTGTTTCTGACGAGGCTGTTGAGGCCGAGCTGAAGCGTGTGCAGGAGCGCAACGCCCGTGAGCTGACCCGCGAGGGTGCTGCTGAGAACGGCGACATCGTGGACATCGACTTCGAGGGCTTTGTGGATGGCGTCGCATTCGAGGGCGGCAAGGCTGAGCACTACAGCCTGACCCTGGGCAGCGGCAGCTTCATCCCCGGCTTCGAGGATCAGATCGTCGGCCACGCTGCTGGCGAGGAGTTCGACGTCAACGTCACCTTCCCCGAGCAGTACCAGGCTGCTGAGCTGGCTGGCAAGCCCGCTGTCTTCAAGATCAAGCTGCACGAGGTCAAGTACAAGGAGCTGCCCGCTCTGGATGACGAGCTGGCAAAGGACTGCTCCGAGTACGACACTCTGGACGAGTTCAAGGCTTCCATCCGCAAGAACAACCAGGAGCAGCTGGACAAGCAGGATGACCTGGCTGTCGAGAACGCTCTGGTCGATCAGGTCATCGACGGCATGGAGGCTGAGATCCCCCAGGCTATGTACGATGTCCGCATGGACGAGCTGGTCAACGACTTTGCTTTCCGCATGGAGCAGCAGGGCCTGCGCCTCGAGGACTACCTGAAGTATATGGGTCAGTCCATCGACCAGTTCCGAGCTTCCTTCATGCCTCAGGCTGAGAAGCAGGTCAAGATCCGTCTGGCTCTGGAGGCTGTTGCAGCTGCCGAGAACATCGAGGCTTCTGAGGACGAGCTGAACGCAGAGGTCAAGCGCATCGCTGACCAGTACAAGATGGAAGAGGACAAGGTCCGCGAGCTCATCAATGTCGATGAGGTGAAGCACGACCTGGCCATCAACAAGGCTATCGACTTCATCAAGAGCCACGCTAACGTCGTGGAGAAGGCCGCTGAGGCCGAGAAGACCGAGGACGCTCAGTAATTCTGGCGCACAAGGTCACACAGGGCAGGGAGTAATCCCGGCTCTGTGTAAGCTAAGGTTGTTGAAATTGACCGATACGGCTACGGCCCATGTGCGCTTGCCGTATCGGTCAATTTTGCAAATACAATAATTTTCATTCAGGAGGCGAACCCTATGAGTTTTGTTCCTTACGTTGTCGAGCAGTCGGCGCACGGGGAGCGTTCCTACGATATTTTCTCCCGTCTGCTGAACGACCGCATCATTGTGCTGAGCGAGGATGTCAACGATACCTCTGCCAGCCTTGTCGTGGCACAGCTGCTGTATCTGGAAGGGCAGGACCCCGATAAGGACATCAGCCTGTATATCAACAGCCCCGGCGGCTCCATCAGCGCAGGTATGGCCATCCACGATACCATCCAGTATATCAAGTGCGATGTCTCCACCATCTGCATGGGCATGGCTGCCTCAATGGGCGCATTCCTGCTGGCCAGCGGCACCAAGGGCAAGCGCTTCGCTCTGCCCAACGCTGAGATCATGATCCACCAGCCGCTGATTGCAGGCGGTCAGGGCGGTGGTCTGTCCGGACAGGCTACCGACATCAAGATCCACGCGGACCATATCATCCGCACCCGCGCCAAGATGAACCGGCTGCTCAGCGAGTACACCGGCCAGCCGCTGGAAAAGGTGGAGCAGGATACCGAGCGCGACAACTTCCTTTCTGCGCAGGAGGCCAAGGAATACGGCCTCATCGATGAGGTCATCACCCACCGCTGAGCGGCAGAAAGCAATACACCCAGGATAAGGAAAAACGGTTATGGCTAATAACAATTCCGGCAGAGATAAAAACGAAAAGGATCTGGTCTGCAGCTTCTGCGGCAAACATCAGGACGAAGTGGAGCGGATGATCATCGGCCCCGGCGTGAACATCTGCAGCGAATGCATCGGCCTCTGTGCCGATCTGCTCTCGGACAAGCCGGATCACGCGGGCAGCAGCTCCCGCCCCAGCCGCGGCAGTGCCAGCCGGGCGCGCATCCAGCCGTCTGACGAGCTTTCCATCAACATCAAGACCCCTGCGGAGATCAAGGAGGGACTTGACCAGTACGTCATCGGTCAGGACGAGGCCAAGCGTGTGCTGGCCGTCTCGGTCTACAACCACTATAAGCGCATCCTGAGCGGCAAGGGTGCAGACGTTGAACTGCAAAAGTCCAACGTCCTGCTGCTGGGACCCTCCGGTGTCGGCAAGACCCTGCTGGCCCAGACGCTGGCCAAGATGCTGGGCGTTCCCTTCGCCATCGCAGACGCTACCACCCTGACGGAGGCCGGCTATGTGGGCGAGGACGTCGAGAACATCCTGCTCAAGCTCATCCAGGCCGCAGACTTCGACGTCCAGAAAGCTCAGATCGGCATCATCTATATTGATGAGATCGACAAGATCACCCGCAAGAGTGAGAATCCCTCCATCACCCGCGACGTGGGCGGTGAAGGTGTGCAGCAGGCTCTGCTGAAGATCTTGGAAGGCACCGTCAGCAATGTCCCCCCGCAGGGCGGCCGCAAGCACCCCCAGCAGGAGTTCATCCAAATCGACACCACCAACATCCTCTTCATCTGCGGCGGTGCGTTCGACGGTCTGGATAAGTATATCCTCCGCCGCACCGACAAGTCCGCACTGGGCTTTGGCAGTGCGCTGAAGGATAACTCCAGCGAGGCTGAAAAGGCCCTGCTGCGGAAGGTCGAACCCCACGACCTCGTCAAGTTCGGCCTCATCCCCGAGCTTATCGGCCGTCTGCCGGTCATCACCGTGCTGGACGACCTGGACGAGGATGCACTGGTGCGCGTGCTGAAGGAGCCTCGCAACAGTCTGGTCAAGCAGTATAAAGAACTGCTGTCGATGGACAATGTGGAGCTGGACATCACCGACGAGGCTCTCCATGCCATCGCCCGCAAGACCATTGAGCGCAAGACCGGCGCCCGCGGCCTGCGCAGCGTGATGGAGAACATCCTCATGCCCATCATGTACGATGTGCCGAACGACCCCACCATCATCCGCGTCACCATCGACGAGGACACCGTGGAGGGCGGCGAAGCGCACATGGAGTACGGTGCGGTGCGCAAGCGCTATAAGAGTCAGACTTCCCTGAGCTGAGCGTCAGCGCACAGCAGGGAAGAGCAGCCCCGCTGAAAGCTTTTTGCTTTTTGGCGGGGCTTTTTTGTGCCATCTGACTTGTTTCCGAGACCAAATTGTAGTAAACTATAAAAGTCTGGAACTGCGAGGGGAATACCCGGACGGTCCACTGGCATGGGACTGCTCTGCGGATGGCAGCGCCGGACATTTTGTGGGAAACAGAAAGTACAATAAAGGAGTGTGTGTTATGGCAAATTATTTTGAGATGACCCGCGACGAACTGACTGCTGAGAAGGCAGCTTTGGAAGAAAACTACAAGAAATTTCAGGCAATGGGCCTGAAGCTGAATATGGCCCGCGGCAAGCCCGGCCCTCACCAGATGGACCTGGCAATGGGTCTGCTGCAGATGACCGATTACACCACCGACGCCGGCACCGATGCCCGCAACTACGGCGACCTTGAGGGTCTGCACGAGGCCCGTGAGCTGTTCGGCGATGTGATGGGTGTCAAGCCTGAGGAAGTCTTTGTGGGCGGCAACTCCAGCCTGCAGATCATGTACAACCTCATCTCTATGGGCTACTGCTTCGGCTTCCCCGAGTCTCCCTGTCCCTGGTCTCAGGTAGAGAAGCGCAAGTTCCTCTGCCCGGTACCCGGCTATGACCGCCACTTCGCCATCACCGAGGAATTCGGCTTCGAGCTCATCAGCGTTCCCATGACTCCGACCGGCCCTGATATGGACGTTGTTGAGAAGCTGGTAGCTGAGGATGATACCATCAAGGGCATCTGGTGTGTGCCTCAGTATTCCAACCCCGACGGCTACACCTACAGCGACGAGACCATCGACCGCTTCGCCAAGATGAAGACTGCTGCTCCCGACTTCAAAATTTTCTGGGATGAGGCTTACATCGTCCACCACCTGACGGACGAGATCATCGAGACTCCTGTCCTGCTGAACGAGTGCAAGAAGTACGGCACTGAGGACCGCGTCTTCATGTTCACCTCTACCAGCAAGATCACCTTCCCGGGCGCAGGCGTTTCTGCGCTGGCCTGTAGCGAAGCCATGATGAAGTACATCTGCAAGCGCTTCTCGGTCATGATCATCAGCTACGATAAGATGAACCAGCTGCGCCACGTCCGCTTCCTCAAGAACAAGGAGGGCGTTCTGGCCCACATGGCAAAGCACCGCCGTCGTCTGGTGCCCTGCTTCGACGCCGTCAAGACAGCCTTCAACGAAGAGCTGACCCCCTGCGGCGACATCGCCCACTGGACGAACCCCAAGGGCGGCTACTTCATCAGCCTCTATGTCATGCCCGGCTGCGCCAAGCGTGTGGCCCAGCTGTGCAAGGACTGCGGCCTGACCCTCACCGGCGCAGGTTCCGCTTACCCCTATCACAAGGACCCGGACGATGCCCATCTGCGCATCGCGCCCACTTATCCCAGCCTGGACGAAGTGGAGACTGCGTCCGACCTGCTCTGTGTCTGCGTCCGTCTGGCCGCAGTCGAGAAGCTGCTGGCTGAGAACGCCTGATTCATCGCATAAGATCCCCGCTGTGCTGCCGTTCTGACGGCGCAGCGGGGATTTGGAAGTTGTTTTCATAGCCAGAGTGCGCCAAAAGGCAGTTCAGGCGGTGTGCAATGGTTATGAAAACAGCTTCTTATTATATTTGGAGGTTTCCCGATTCATATGAAAACTAAAGGCAAAGCATGGCAACTTGTCCTCACTGTGCTTTTGATCGCGGCGTTCGTCTATACGGCATTCTTTGGCGTCGCAGTCAAGTACGGTGATGTGACCACCACCTACATCAAGGGCGCGAAAGACATCCGCTTCGGTGTGGACATCAAGGGCGGCGTCAACGTCACCTTCGTCCCCTCCGACGGCTACGACGCCACCGACGACCAGCTTGAGGCTGCTCAGCTGGTCATCGAGAACCGTCTGGTCGCCCTCAACGTGACCGACTATGAGCTGTATGTGGACAACAACTCCGACAGCCTCATCCTCGAGTTCCCGTGGCAGTCGGGCGAGACGGAGTTCGACCCCGAAGCCGCCATTGAGGAGATCGGCACCACCGCCTATCTGACCTTCCGCGAGGGGAGCAGTGCAGACGGTGAGCTCGTCCTCGACGGCTCGATGGTGGAGAGCGCAGCTGCCCAGTATGGCCCCGTCAACGGCAGCAGCTCCGAGTACTATGTAGCGCTCAAGTTTACCGATGAGGGCGCCAAGGCATTCGGCGACGCGACCACCCGCCTGTATCAGACCGGCGGCACCATCAGCATCTGGCTGGATGACGAGAATGTCAGCACCGCCAGCGTCAACGCCGCCATCACCGACGGCTCTGCCATCATCACCAGTTCTGCGTCGAACCCCTTCACGCAGGAGGACGTCGTCAAGATGGCCCGCCAGATCAACTCCGGCTCTCTGCCCTTTGCGCTGACGGTGGACAGCTACTCCACCATCAGCCCGAGTCTGGGCGAGAACAGCCTGAGCGCCATGGTGCTGGCCGGAGTCATCGCCTTCGCCCTCATCGTGGTGCTGATGACGGCTCTGTACCGTCTGCCCGGCTTCCTGGCCTGCATCGCTCTGGCTGGTCAGGTGGCGGCTACGCTGGCCTTCGTCTCCGGTTACTTCCCAGTGTTTGAGAGCTTCACCCTGACCCTGCCCGGCATCGCCGGCATCATCCTTGCCATCGGCATGGGCGTTGACGCCAACGTCATCACTGCCGAGCGCATCAAGGAAGAGCTGCGCAGCGGCAAGAGCCTCGACGGCGCTCTCAAGAGCGGCTTCGCCCGCGGCCTGACTCCCATCATCGACGGCAACGTGACCATCGTCATCGTCGCCATCGTGCTGATGGGTGCCTTCGGCCCGTCTGACGGCTTCTTCGCCAAGGCCCTGCACTTCGTCTTCTTCGCCTTCGGCCCCTCGACCGCAGGCACCATCTACGCCTTCGGTTACACGCTGCTCACCGGTGTGCTGCTCAACTTCGTGTTCGGTATCTTCGCCACCCGTACCATGATCCGGGGCGCTGCCGCTATCAAGGCTCTGCGTGACCCCCGCCTCTACGGTGCCGATGCTCCCGGCAAGATCCCGGCAGAGAAGAAGCAGGTCAACTTCGTTGGCCTGCGCAAGCGCTTCCTGACCTTCTCCGCCTGCCTGATGGCAGCTATCGTCCTCTGCGCTGTGGTGCTGGGCGTCCATCTGGACACCGAGTTCACCGGCGGTGCGATGATCACCCTGAGCTACGAGAACAGCTTTGAGATGTCTGCCGTCCAGAAGACCGCCTCCGAAGCGCTGGGCAGCAACGGCCTGACCCTGCAGACCGGCGAGAACGTCGCGACAGGGGAGCAGACCCTGAAGATCTCGATGCCCGGCACCGAGACTGTCACCACCGACGAAGTGCAGACCCTGCTGGACTCCCTGAATGAGAGCTACCCGGATAACTCCTTTGCACAGCTCTCTCTGAGCAATGTCAGCGCCGCAATGGGTACCAAGTTCCTCCAGAAGAGTCTGGTGGCCGTGGTGTTCGCACTGGTGCTCATCCTCGCCTACATCGCCTACCGCTTCAAGAATATCGGCGGCCTCACCGGCGGCATGATGGCTGTTCTGGCCCTGCTCAATGACCTGATGGTGGTGTTCGGCACCTTCGTGCTGCTGCGCGCCCCGCTGGACGGCAACTTCATCGCCGCCATGCTCACCATCCTCGGCTACTCCATCAACGATACCGTCGTCGTCTACGACCGTATCCGTGAGAACCGCGGCCTGCTGGGCAAGAAGGCCAGCTTCGAAGAGCTGGTCAACCATTCCGTCAACCAGTCTGCCCGCCGCACGATCATCACCACCGTCACCACGGTGATGGCTCTGGGTGTGATGTGCATCGTCTCCAAGCTGTACGGTCTGGACAGCATCTTCACCTTTGCCTTCCCCCTGATGATGGGTATGCTCAGCGGCGTGTACACTTCGCTGTGTGTCTCCACTTCCGCATGGGTGGCTTGGAGCGAACGCAAAAACGCAAAGAAAAACTGAGCTTCTATCCTGACGCAAATCTGTCCTGAATCTAGGAGGAACGACCATGAAATGCCCCTATTGTGGCGCTGAGGAATCCAAAGTCATCGACTCCCGCCCTACCGAAGACAGCGAGCGCATCCGCCGCCGCCGGGAGTGCCTGAACTGCCATATGC
>OIXG01002997.1_pt1 | contig 11810 bp, 3 predicted proteins | sample 1587731 | NCBI WGS metagenome assembly OIXG01 (sample SAMEA3888908, study PRJEB22519) | human gut metagenome | biome: human gut; feature: human-associated habitat; material: faeces | place: Denmark | collected 2010
AGATGGATGTTTCCTATGCCAACAATGAAGTTGAACTTAGCTATGCCCGCTGGAATCCCAAGAGCAATGCTTACGACAGCAATATTGAAAAGACCGTTTACGAACTGAACGATAGCAATGCGGCTTTGATGTTGGCAAGTACAAAATAAGTATATAAACACTATCGGGGGCCGGATACGGAGAATATATTTCTCTGGTATCCGGCTCTTTTGTTGTTGGGGGATAGAAATAAGTTTGTTTCTTCAAATTGGGTAGTCGGAATGCTTTATTACAGATTTTCATCTGTAATTTCCGAAAAAGGAATAAATTTGCCCCGGATTAATCTTTCTTATTTTATGCTATGATGAATACAAAAGTAAAATTATTACTGACCATAATATGGTGTCATCTGCTTCCTGTACTGTCTGCACAAGAGATGATCAACGTACGACATTATTCAATAGAAGATGGCTTGTCACAAAATATTGTGCAGGATATGCTTCAGGATAATGATGGGTACATTTGGTTGGCTACATGGAATGGACTGGAAAAGTTTGACGGATATACTTTTAAGAATTATAAATCGTATCCTACAGATGATACTAAACTAAAATACAATAGACTAGTAAGCATTGTCAAAGGAGCCGATGATGCTTTGTGGTGTCATACATACGATGATAAGGTCTATCTATTTGATGTGCGCCAGGAAAAATTCAATGATATTTTTGTTTATCATCCACAGATAGAGGAATGCAAGTTGGTAGAGAAAATGATTCCATTGACAAATGGGATTATGTGGATAATAGCTTCTGACGGTAATTTGTGGCGTATTGATGAAGCCCTGTATAAAAAAGATAAAGGGGTTATGTTCCTTCCTTCCGGTTCTGTTCCGCAACATGGTAACCGTGTTTATTCAGTTGTACGTGATGCTCATGATAATGAATGGGTATTGACTGATAAGGGATGCTTTGTCTATGGAAAACGGGAATTATCGGACAGCCGGAATTTTAATAATGCAATATGTATCGATCATATCCTTTATATGTCTTCTCCGGATGGAGAACTGGTGACGTATACACCGGAAGAAGGAATAAAAGAGGTATCTATAAAAGAAACTGATTACGGTATCATAGACTTGTTGGAACTACCCAATGCGAAAATGGGTATTATGACTAATCGGGGTATAATCATCTACGATACTCAAAACAACCATGCAGAAAGTATTTTGGTGAATGAGAATCATCCTGATATACAACCATCTTATCATTTACTTTCAAACAATGGCATACTGTGGATGATTAACGGAAAGGAAAATGTTATCCGGTGTGATTTAAAGCAGAAAAGCATTAGCTTTATAAATTATCCTTTGAGCCAAAAGGAAAAAGCGAATATTTTTATCCATGAGGATAATTACGGACGTATATGGATATTGGCTCCAAATGGCGAATTTTCATTTTACAATCCTATAACAAATGTTTTTGAGCAAGGCTATACGTACATAAATGGAGAACATACATATTATCATGCAACCGGGAGGAAATTTCTGATAGATAATCAGCAAAATATATGGTTAAGCTGTGATTCCGGTGTTGATCAGCTGACCTTCTTAAATGAAAGTTACAGCTATTTCTCTACAGGGCACAATGATAAGATACGCGGGCTGTTTGTTGATTCCAAACAGAGAATATGGGTGGCTGATAAAAGTGAAAGAATAGAAATCTACAATGATAATCATGATTATTGCGGTAATCTTAGCCGGGATGGGCATTTGGTAAAAGACAAGCAACTTGTTTTTGGTGCGGATATCTATTGCTTTTTTGAGGATGAGCAGCACAGGATATGGATGGGGAGCAGGACAGGAGGAATCTATGTAGCAGTTCCGGAAGCGGGAAAGTTCCGGATTTATCATTTCAAGCATAATGAGAAAGATAAAAATTCATTGAGTTCTGATGCTATTTTCTCTATTTGTCAGGATACAAAAGGAAATATTTGGGTTGGAACGTATGGGGGAGGACTGAATGTAGTGGAGGGGAGCTTTCCCAATCTGAAATTTACGCATTACCAAAATGGGCTGGAACTCTATCCCAAGAACAAATATCTAAGGGTGCGAAGTCTGCTTTGTACTTCAGCAGGAATTATGCTGGCAGGAACCACTGATGGGCTGCTGACTTTTTCAACAAATGCGGATCAATGGGAAAAAATACAGTTTAATCTGAATCAATGCGAAACAAAACGTGCCAATAGTCTTAGTAATAATGATGTAGTATATGTATTTGAAAGTCGCAAAGGAGATATTTATGTGGTTACTCATAGCAGTGGACTAAATCTGGTTAGTTCTAAAGATCTTCTATGTGATCATATAGAATTTATTCATTTGAATAAATTAAACGGCTTGCCTTCCGATCTGGCTTATGCAATTTTAGAAGGAAAGGATAATGAGTTGTGGATTAATTTTGAGAATCATATCTGTAAATATAATCCGGTTGAGAATACTATAGATACTTATGATCGCTTTTATTTCCATTCTCACCTGGCCGTGTCCGAAATACCATTCATCAGGGATAAAAACAATGGTATGTATGTAGCCTTGAATAGGGAAGTTTTATACTTGAATTTGGATAAACTTAAAAAAAGCCAGTTTGCTCCACATATTGTTTTCACAGATGTGAGGACCCGAAAGAATTATAAACAGGAAAGATCTTCTCCTGTTATCAATCGGGAATTAACGCTGGAAAAGGATGAGCGTAATGTCTCAATTACTTTTGCTGCTTTGGATTTTACAGGTTCGGGGCATTTGCAATATGCTTATCGGCTGAAAAATATAGATGAAGAATGGAACTATATAGGAAATAGCCGTACGGCAAGTTTGGTGAATCTGCCGGCGGGAGACTTTATTTTAGAAGTGAAATCAACGAATGGAGATGGGCTTTGGGTGGAAAATACGGCACAGCTGGCTATTCATGTGAAACCTATCTTCTGGGAGACAGGCTGGGCATGGCTGTTATATATAGTGTTAATAGTAGTGGTAATTCTGGCTATCTCGGCTACTTTTGCTTACATATTTAATTTGAGACGGAAAGTGGACTTTGAACAGCAACTTACCAACTTGAAACTTCGTTTCTTTACTGACATATCTCATGAATTACGCACTCCTCTAACTTTAATTGCAAGCCCTATAGAAGAGATTATTAATCGGGAGGAATTAAGTGAGGAGGGACAGGAAAACATACAGCTTGCAAAGAAGAACACTGATCGTATGTTGCGTCTTATTAATCAATTGCTTGATTTCAGGAAGATACAGAACAACAAAATGAAGTTGTATATTGAGCAGGCGGACGTCGTAACACTGTCTAAAAAAATCTATGATAACTTTACGGGATTGGCTCATCAGCGGAATATCGGTTTCCATTTTGTTTGTTCTTATGATAATTATACTCTTTACACAGATATAGATAAACTGGAAAAAATATTGTTTAATCTACTGTCAAATGCCTTTAAATATACTCCGGATGGGAAGAATATTGATTTAATTCTTGAATTTAAAGAAAAGAACCTGCTCATTAAGGTTAAAGATGAGGGAAATGGAATTGAATTGCATAAAATAGATATGTTATTTAAACGTTTCGAGACCTTGGGACAGACAGACGCTAACTTATCAAGCGGTATCGGGCTTTCTTTGGTAAAAGAATGGGTTGATATGCTGCATGGGACGATTACGGTAGATAGTAAACTGGGGTATGGAAGTACTTTCTCTATTTCCCTGCCGGGAGAACATGAGATTTTTGAGTCCGATAAAAATGTCGAGTTCATTTTAAGTGATTCCGAATCTTCAATGCCGATGGATTCTGGTATAACGCAAAATAATGAAGAAGCAGAAGGGATATCGGTTTTAGTAGTGGAAGATAATGAGGAACTGAGACATTTTATGGTGAATATACTTCGGAAAGATTATCATGTGATTGAAGCAGAAAATGGGAAAACAGGGCTGGAGAAAATCAAGTTGAAAATTCCGGATTTGGTTATCAGTGATATTATGATGCCTTGTCTGGATGGTATAGAATTACTGGAAGAAGTAAAGAAGGACTATAATGTAAGCCATATTCCTTTTGTTTTGTTATCAGCGAAAGCTACGTTGGATGACCGTATAAAGGGGCTGGAATATGGGGCGGATGATTATATAACAAAGCCATTCAGTTCCGGGTATTTACGTGCGCGCATCTCCTCATTATTAAAGCAACGCAGCATATTGCGTGAACATTTTATGAAAGAAGTATTACCTGTTGCCGGTAAAGAGCCTGTTGCTATTCAAGGTGATGCTTTGGAGAACTTATCTCCGTCGGTACCGCAAATAACTTCTTATGATGAAGAATTCATTCATAAAATCATTCAGGCTGTGGAAGAAAGGCTGCAAGATTCTGATTTCAAAATTGAAGACTTGGCTGATAGTATGAATATTGGACGTTCTGTTTTCTATAAGAAGGTAAAATCTATTTTGGGGGTATCTCCCATTGAGCTTGTAAAAGATATGAGAATAAAGAGAGCTATACAATTATTGGAAACAGGAAATTACAATATATCCCAAATAGCATACATGAGTGGTTTCTCTTCTTCTCAATATTTTAGTCGGGTATTCAAAGAGTTGAAAAATTGTACTCCGAGTGAATATAAGATAAAGAACTAAAATAAATAGTGCACAGAATCACATAAATAATGCACAGGCGTCTGTTCCACCTGCGCTACCTTTGCCCACAAAGCAATACGAGCTTAGTGGGCATTTTTTTTATAACAATATTTTAAATGAAAGTACTATGAGAATATTTTTTCTTTGCTGTGTAGCTGTTTTTTCTTTTTTAAGCTGTAAAACAGAAATCAATGATGTTGGTAATGTTCCGGAACGGGGATTTCATAGCAATCGTCCGGCTAATATTTGGGAAGAATCGTTGGTTACCGGAAACGGTGTGATGGGAGCTATGGTAATGGGAGACCCATACAGGGAATCTATTGTTCTTAACCATGCTTTGCTTTATTTGCCTATTCATTCTCCGAGAAAGCCTGTCAGCCAGGGAAAGAACCTGGAGAAGATTCAGCAAATGATGCTGGATGGTAAATATACGGAGGCTTCTAAGTTTATTGTAGACTTAGCTAATTCCGAGGGATACCAAGGTAAACACGCAACAGACCTTTTCGTTCCGGCATTTCAATTCAACATTTCAAGTGATACTTCTTCTGTGAAGGAGTATAATAGGACTGTGGATTTTACTACGGGCGAAGTAGAGGTTAAATGGGAGGATAATAATGGAATCTATTCGCGTAAACTATTTATTTCCAGAGCGGACAATGTGGTTGTCCTACGGTTATCTTCAAAAAAAGGCTCTATCCATACAACATTGAATCTTTCACAGATAATGAGGCATGATGCAGGACGTAAGAAGAAATTTACATTAAGTGAGAAGAACTGCATTGATAAAGTTGAATCCGGTGTAATGGAAAACGGACTTTATTTTAAAGCATGGTACGAAAGGCCTTGGGAATTTGAATCCAGAAAAAGCTTTAAGGGATATGAAGGGGTAGTGAAAGTCGTGAACATGGACGGTGATATAGAGATGAACTCGGATCAAATAGTCATAAATGGTGCTACGGATGTGCTGATATTAGCTCGTGTTGAACCTTCTGACAATATGGAAATATCGAAAGTACCTGATATGATGAAAGACCTCAGTTTATATCCTACTAATTATGCGGAATTACTGGATGCGCATAAAAAAATCCATAAAGAATTATTTGAGCGTGTATCGATTGATTTGGGTGCCTCTAAAGAAGACCGTATGAAATCTTCCGAAGAATTATTGGAAGCAGGTGGTTCCAATCCGGCTTTAATAGAGAAGATTTTCGATGCTGCACGTTATAATGTTATTTGTGCCACAGGCATCAATCCTCCCAATCTTCAAGGTATCTGGGGAGCTACTATGACTCCTCCCTGGTCCGGTGACTATACGACTAATGGAAATCTGCCGGTTGTCAGTTCCCATTATTTGCAGGCTAATACTCCGGAGCTGATGTTGCCACTGTTTGACAGGCTGGAAGCATATATGGAAGATTTTAAGGTGAATGCACGTGAGCTTTATAACTGCCGTGGTATTCATGTTCCGTCACGTTTTAGTTCACATGGCTTAAATAATCATTTTGATGCTACCTGGCCGATGACTTTCTGGGTGACCGGAGCGGCATGGTACTCACTCTTCTATTATGACTATTATATGTATACCCTGGACAAAGAGTTTTTGCAGAAACGGGCACTTCCATTCATGGAACAGGCCGCCTTGTTTTATGAAGACTTTCTGAAAGAAGGGGCTGATGGGAAGTATGTTTTTAATCCTTCATATTCTCCTGAAAATCATCCGGCAAATCATCCCAGTCAGGCTTGTATAAATGCCACGATGGATGTGATGGCAGCTAATGCTTTGTTGCGCTCAGTTATAGAAGCCAGTCAGGTTTTGGGTGTCAATCAGGATAAAATTCCGGTATGGGAGTCTATGCAGGCCAAAATGCCTTCTTATATGCTGAATGAGAATGGAGAAATCAGAGAATGGATGTGGAAGGACTTGCAGGACAATCATAAACATCGCCATGCTTCTCACTTATTCGGACTGTATGATTTTCATGATCCCCTTATTATGAAAGATAAGGATTTGCTAGAAGGATGTAAGCGGGCCGTTAATCGTAGGATGGAAATACGCCGGCAAGACAATGGCGGAATCATGGCGTTCGGTATGATTCAACTGGCTTTCTCTGCGTGTGCTTTAGGTGAATCCGAGACGGCTTATGATATGCTGACCTGGTTGGGAAACAGTTATTGGAATAATAATATGGTTTCAACCCACGATCCTAAAAAAACATTCAATCTGGACATCTGCGGAGGATACCCGTCTTTAGTGATGAAAATGTTGGTTTACTCGGAACCGGGTCTGATATCCCTTTTACCATGTAAGCCTCAGCAATGGCGCAGTGGGCATATAAACGGAGTAGCCTTGAGAGGTGGAATTATAGTGCAAGAGCTGTCATGGAATGAAAAGGAAGTGAAAGTCACTTTATTATCTAAAATAGATCAGAACGTAAAAATTCAATTGCGGGAAGCGGAAATGCAGGAAATAGTGTTAAAAGCAGATACTCCTGCTACCTTCAACTTTGCATATGAATAGAAAAACAAATACCTTATTTACTAATTTTAAAAGCACTTTTTTATGAATCAGAATGTATTTATTCGAAGGGCATGTATGTCTTTGATGTTTAGCATGCTTTGCTTGTTGTCTCTGGCTCAGACACATCAAGTTTCCGGTATTGTGAAAGATGTTACCGGAGAGCCGGTGATTGGAGTCAATGTATCTGTGCAAGGAACCGGTAACGGTTCTATTACGGATTTGGATGGTAAATTTGCAATTCCGAATGTGAAGGAGAAAGATGTTTTAATTGTCTCTTACATCGGTTATCTGACTCAGTCTATACCGGTTGGAAAACAGACTTCATTTACTATTACCTTGAAAGAAGATGCACAGGCTTTGGATGAAGTTGTTGTTGTAGGCTATGGTGTACAGAAAAAGAGGGACTTGTCGGGTGCTGTGTCTTCCGTAAAGTCACGGGATATCACAGCTATACCGACAACCAATGCTTTGGAAGCTTTACAGGGAAAGGTTGCAGGATTGGACCTGACTTCTTCTTCAGGTAAGGCAGGAGCTGATCTGAGTTTCACTATTCGTGGAGAGAGATCATTAAAAGCCAGCAATAAACCTCTGATATTGGTGGATGGAGTAGATTATGGTACGACTCTGGATATTAACCCTTCGGATATCGAATCTATTGAAGTCTTAAAAGATGCATCTTCAACCGCCATTTACGGAACACGTGGTGCAAATGGTATTATCATCGTGACTACTAAGAAAGGAAAAACAGGAAAATCAAAAGTTTCTCTGAATGCTTTTGCTTCTGTTAATATGATTTCTTCTTATCCATCTATCATGAATGGAGCTGAATATGCACAGTTAAAACGTGAAGCATACCGTGACCAGACAACTAATGAATATTTGCCGGATGATCAGGTCTTTACAGTGGCGCAGGAATTGGAATATGTTAGAGAAGGAGTGTCTACTGACTATCGTGACTTAATGATGAGCAATGGTTTCAATCAGAATTATGAACTATCCATATCGGGAGGTACAGACAAGACACAACATAATATCTCCTTGGGATATAGAGGTGAGAATGGACTTTTCAAAAATGATAATTATAAACGATTGAATGCCAGGGTAGCATTGGATCATGAATTACTGAAAACCCTGAAGATAGGTACAAGCATTACGTATACTTATAAGGATCAAAACACACGTCGTGATCCGTTGAATATGTGTAATAAGATTGTTCCATTATCAAAACCTTATGATGAAAATGGAGAAGTGGTAAGATTCCCGGCACCGGGATACAATTCTCAGACCAATCCATTGGTGGATGATGTGGAGGGGGCAATAAAGGATAACACGAAAGGCACCCGTTTCTTTGGCAGCTTGTATGCGAACTGGAATATCACAAAAGATCTTCTTTTCAGAACAACATTAGGGGTTGATGCTCAGAATTCAAGAAGAGGGTATTATTGCTCGGCAAACTCTTTGGACGGAGAAGGCAAAGACAGTAAATCATTGAAAGAACATACTATTCAATCGGGTATTACCTGGGAAAACATCCTGACCTATTCGAAGATATTGGGAGAGCATGATTTTCAGATAATGGGTGGTACCAGTACGATTTATAAGAGTAAAGAATATACATTGGCTTCAGGTAAAGGGCAGACTTATGGAGGCAATATCTATCATAATCTGGCATCAAACACCAAAGAAGTTATGATTGACAGTTATTTACAAGAAGAGAATTTGGCTTCTTTCTTCGGACGTGTAAATTATAAGTTTATGGACCGTTATATTCTTACAGCTTCTTTACGTGCAGACGGCTCTTCACTACTTGCCAGTGGACATAAGTGGGGATATTTTCCATCTGTAGCATTAGCGTGGAGAATGAATGAAGAAGCTTTTCTGAAGAACATTGATAATTTATCTAACTTGAAACTTCGTTTAAGCTGGGGAGAATCCGGTCAATCGGCCATTGATCCTTATCAAACGATAGGTCTTTTGGGCTCTTCTACTTATTCATTCAATAATGAGCTGGCCAGTGGTCTGTATCCTAAGACTATGTCGAATAAGAATCTGACGTGGGAAACAACTTCTGTATTCGATTTGGGAGTGGATTTCGGACTCTTCAATAATCGTCTGTCAGGTTCTCTGGACATCTATAAATCATATACGAGGAATGTTCTTATGAATCGCAAGATCCCATCAACTAATGGTTACTCTGATGTGATGGAAAATATTGGTAAGACGGAAAACTTTGGTATTGATATAACGCTAAACTCAGTAAATATACAAAAGAAGAATTTTACCTGGACCACAGATTTTACGCTTTCTCATAACAAAGAGAAAATAAAAGAATTGGCATCGGGAGCACTGAGAGATGAGGCTAACTCGTGGTTTGTGGGTGAAGCGTTTCAGGTGTTTTACGATTATAAGAAAATTGGTATCTGGCAATTAGATGAAGCGGAAGAAGCTGCTAAGAACGGGCAGATTCCTGGTGACATAAAGATACAGGATACGAATGATGACGGGGAAATTACTCCCGAAGACCGTGTTATTTACAGTAAACGTCCGAAAGTGACTTTTGGTATCAATAATGCTTTTACCATTCATGATTTTGAATTTTCGTTTTTCATTTACAGCCGTTTAGGTCAGTGGATCGATTATGAATTTAATAGAGGATATAAACCAGACGGATTGGAAAACAGTTCGAATGTAGACTACTGGACTCCTGAAAATCCCACAAACGATTTTCCACGTCCTAACCGTTTTTACGGATTCGGAAAAACCAGATATTCTTCAACCTTGAAATATGAAAAAGGCTCGTTTGTGAAAATCAGAGATATAACTTTAGCTTATAATCTTCCGGCAAAAGCACTGAAGAATATAGGACTGGACCGCGTACGCATTTATGCAACAGCTAAAAACTTCTTCACTTTCAGTAGTATTGAGAATTATGATCCGGAACGTGGAGGAGGTATTTCATTCCCTATGACCAAGCAACTTGTGTTTGGTGTCAATTTGGATTTTTGATAAACGATTCAGTATTTAAAGGAATAACATTATGAAAAAAAGTATATTATTAGTAGCATCGTTGATGCTGTTTCTGGGAAGTGGTTGTGATAGTTTCTTAGATGAAACCAATTATAGTGATGTAACTTCCGAAGGGGGATATTATGATACGGAAGAAGGGTTGAATGCCATCGTGAATGCATGTTATACCCCATTGCGCTTTTGGGCAGGTAAAGAAGATGCCATTGGATTGAGTGAAACTGGAACGGATATTATAGCAGCAGCTTCTGGATGTGTGGATAATAATATGGCGGCATATACGCAGTCGCTTGATGGTACCAATTCTGCATGTACCTTTTATTTTGACCGATTCTACGCAGCTATAAACTGGTGCAACACCGCAATCTATCATGCGGAAACTGTACCTAACCCATCGAAAGATGAAACATTGGCTACAACATTGAATAAGCGTGAGGCGGAAGCCAGAGTACTGCGTGCATTTTATTATTGGATATTGACTGAAACATTTGGAGATACCTATTACATAGATGTGCCTTCAAGTAGTATCGTAATGAATCCGGTTAAAACATCGGTAAGTGATATTTATCAGCATATGTTTAGTGATCTGGACTGGGCTATTACAAGTAAATTATCTACTCAGCAGAATGACGGTGGTCGAGTTACGGTATGGACTGCCAAAGCACTTAAAGCCAGACTGCTGTTAACGCGGGCTAGTGTAACGAAGGATGCAAAGATGTATGAACAGGCTTATAATTTGGCCAAAGACGTGATAGACAATGGTCCTTTTGAGTTGGCTAAAGATTTTGCTTCTATCTGGGATATGAAGAACAGTGATGGAAATTCCAATAATGAAGTAATATGGTATGTCGATTATTCAACAAATCAGCTGTATAATTCGGAATTGGATGATAAACCGGTTATCAGAAATGGAGGAAATAATGCGCATCTGCTTTTCTGCATGAAATATGATGATCAACCGGGTATGACACGTTCCATAGAGTATGGACGTCCATTTAACCGTTACATGCCAACCCGTTATTTGATTGACTTGTTTGATGAGGAAAGAGATCAACGTTATGGTGGCAGTTTCCGCCATCTATGGATCATGAATAATGAGAAAGGAAAAGGTAAGTACACGGCAATGGCTGATACGGCTATTTATATAATTAAAAGGGAAGCAACTGCTGCGCAACGTGCCTGGGCGGAAAACCGTTACCAGCTGTTTGACAGAAATGATATTTATAATGCAGACGGTTCTACTAAAAACATGAAGCAATCTTTAGAGTTATGTAAGTTTGCAGACCCTGCACGTGCTTCTAAAGATGAAGATAGAAGTACGCGGGACGGTTTTATGATTCGTATCGCTGAAATGTATCTGATTGTAGCAGAAGCTGGGGCTCAAACGGATAAATCTGATGCTTTGGATTATATGAATAAGTTACGTATGACCCGTGCAGTTGCCGGTTATGAAGAGGATATGTGTGTCAACCTGTCGCAGATTCAAGATATTGATTTTATTTTGGATGAACGTGCGAGAGAGTTATATTATGAAGAACCTAGAAAAACAGAGTTGACTCGTATTGCTTATATATTTGCACAAACGGGAAAACCCTCTTATACTGGTAA
>OIXG01002998.1_pt1 | contig 11803 bp, 10 predicted proteins | sample 1587731 | NCBI WGS metagenome assembly OIXG01 (sample SAMEA3888908, study PRJEB22519) | human gut metagenome | biome: human gut; feature: human-associated habitat; material: faeces | place: Denmark | collected 2010
ACACCTCCGAGCTGACGCTGGATCGCAGCTATGCCGGTTCCCGTGCCGACATCGTTCACCGCCGCAGCTGCAAGGTGCGCAGCCAGAACGGTGCACTCAAGCTCCGCATCCTGTTGGATAAGAACAGCATCGAAGTTTTCGCCAACGATGGTGAGCAGACCATGACTGTATGGATCTACACCCCCCAGTCTGCCGATGGCATTACCTTTGCCGCCGATGGCAAAGCAACTGTTACGGTGGAACAGTTTGAACTGAATCTGTAACCTGATATTCTCTTCATTTCTCCTTCATTGAATACAGCCCCGCTTTGGCTTCTCCTTCGCCAAAGCGGGGCTGTGTTTTTGTATGGGTTCTATGCGTTCTGCCCCCGTTCCGGGGGCTTTTTTGTGTCCGGGAGGCAGCGTTTTCTGAAAACGCAGCCAAACTGCAAAAAAAGTTACAATTTTCTCATCAAAAAAGGCAGTTTCCCATTGACAGCCTTGTTATAATAGGAGTGTAAGATTTTTGAGCCAGCACTCTGCGGCTCTGATTGCTGAACGGCCCTTGCGGGCTTTTGGAAAAAGAAAGAGGCATACAGCATTATGACGAATATCGATATTTTCTCCGGCTTCCTTGGTGCCGGCAAGACGACCCTGATCAAGAAGCTCATCAAGGAATCCTTTGCGGGCCAGAAGGTGGTCCTGATCGAGAACGAGTTTGGTGAGATCGGCATCGACGGCGGCTTCCTGAAGGAGTCCGGCATCCAGATCAACGAGCTGAACGCAGGCTGCATCTGCTGCTCTCTGGTGGGCGATTTCCGTGCCGCTCTGCAGCAGGTGGTGGAGCAGTACCACCCCGACCGCATCGTCATTGAGCCCTCCGGTGTGGGCAAGCTGAGCGATGTTACCCGCGCTGTGGAGGGTGTGGCTGAGCATCTGGATGTGAAGCTGAACAGCTTTGTCACCGTGGCCGATGTCAACAAGGTCAAGATGTATATGAAGAACTTCGGTGAGTTCTATGATGATCAGATCAGCCACGCAAGCTGCATCATCCTGAGCCGCACCCAGACCGCCAGCGAGGAGAAGATCGCCGCTGCGGTCGCCATGCTGCGCGAGAAGAACCCCACCGCTACCATCGTGACCACCGCATGGGATTCCCTGACCGGCGAGCAGATCCTGAAGGCCATGTCCTCCAAGGACGATTTCAAGGCAGAGCTGATCGCCATGGCTGCCAAGGCCAATGAGAAGCACGCCGAGGAGGACGAGGAAGAAGAGCACGAGCATCATCACCATCATTACGATGAGAACGGTGTGTGCAGCTGCGGCCATCACCACCATGATCACGATGATGACGACGATGATGAGGACGAGCACGAGCATCACCACGACCACGAGGATGATGACCACGAGGAGCACTGCTGCCACCACCATCACGACCACGACCATGAGGATGACGATGACCATGATGAGCATGAGCATCATCACCATGATGAGGACGGCCACTGCTGCTGCGGCCATCACCACCACCACGATCACGATGCCGATGAGGTGTTCACCAGCTGGGGTGTCGAGACGGCCAAGAAGTTCAGCAAGGCAGACATCGAGCATGCACTGACCGAGCTGGACGGCGGCAAGTACGGCATGATCCTGCGCTCCAAGGGCATCGTGGACGGTGGTGCCGACGGCTGGCTGGAGTTCGATTATGTCCCCGGCGAGTGGGAAGTGCGTCAGCGCGGTGCCGACGTGGGCGGCAAGCTGGTCGTCATCGGCTCCAAGCTGGACGAAAAGGCCATTGCCGCACTGTTTGGCTGCTGAGCTGCAAGTTGTGTAAGGAGAAAAACCAATTATGGCAAACGAGATTCCGGTTTACCTGTTTGTGGGCTTCCTCGAAAGCGGCAAGACCAAGTTCATTCAGGAGACCTTTGAAGACCCCAATTTCGACTCTGGCGACAAGACCCTGCTGCTGGTCTGCGAAGAGGGCGAGGAAGAATATAACGAGAAGAAGTTCGCCTTCCCCGGCGTGACCCTGAAGGTCCTCGAGGATAAGGCGGAGCTGAACCCCCAGAATCTGGCCAGGCTCGAAAAAGAATCCGGCGCAGGCCGTGTGGTCATTGAGTACAACGGCATGTGGCTGCTGCAGGATCTGGCCAACAACCTGCCCGAGAACTGGATCGTCTACCAGTGCATCGCCACGGCCGACGGCACCACGGCTCTGACCTACGCACGCGACAACTCCATGCGCTCTCTGCTGCTGGACAAGATCGCCCGCAGTGAGCTGATCGTGTTCAACCGCGCCGAGGCCGTGAACAACGATGCCGCCCGTCAGGAGCTGCACAAGCTGGTGCGTCAGGCCTCCCGCAAGTGCGATATCGCCTATGAGTTCGCCGACGGCAGCGTGGCATACGATGACATCCCTGACCCGCTGCCCTTTGATCTGAACGCCCCGATCGTTGAGATCGGCGAGGACGATTTCGGCATCTGGTATATGGACTGCCAGGACGAGCCCCAGAAGTACGTGGGCAAGACCGTCCGGTTCCTGGCGCAGGTCTGCCAGACCAACCGCGCGGGCAAAAACAGCTTTGTGCCCGGCCGTTTTGCAATGACCTGCTGTGTGCAGGATATCCAGTTCGTGGGCTTCCCCTGCAGCTATGATGGCTACAAGGCACTGGAGCAGCGCGCCTGGGTCACTGTGACCGCCAAGGTCAATTACAAGTTCCACAACATCTACCGCGGCAAGGGCCCGGTGCTGACCGCCATCTCGGTGGAGCCCGCCGAAAAACCGCAGAACGATGTCGTAACATTCTCTTAAATCCTATCTTATACAGGGAGGACTTCACCATGAAAACTCTGTTCCGTGTTCTGGGTGCCGCTGCCGCTGTGGCTGTTACCGGTGCCGCCATCGTCGTGCTGGACAAAGTTCTGAACGACAAGGACCCGCTCCACGTCGAAAACGTGGAGTTCCCCGAGGAAGCTGAAAAGGACCCTGCTGAGGCCGAAAAGACTGCCGAAGCCTACGCCGAGGGCGAGGCCAAGGAGACCGCTCCCGGTGACGCATGGCCCCCTGCCTTTGAAAAGGCTCCTGCCGAGCCCGAGACTGCTCCTGCAGCCCCGGTGGTGGAAGCTGCCCGGGCAGAGGAGCCTGCCGAGGAAAAGCCTGCGGCAGAGGAAACGACCGTGAATCCTGTGGAGGCAGGCCCTGCCGTTGCCCCCAAGGATGAGAACGGCAAGTTCGATACCACCAAGATCGCGGAAGCCAGCGATTTCACCGGCATCGAAGAGGAATCCGGCTGCAAGAGCTGAGCAAAGCAATAAAAGGACGCTGTGCCGCAGGGCACAGCGTCCTTTTTCTGTCTGGGTCATTTCCGCAGGGTTTTGGCGGCTTCGGTGCCTGCCACGGCACCCTCGTACACGGCCTTGGCGACCTGCAGCAGCCCGCCGGTGCAGTCTCCGGCGGCATACAGGCCGGGCAGGGAGGTCTGCATGTGGTCATCCACCACGATCCGGCTGCCGTTCACCTCGGCCCCCAGCTTGCGGGCCAGGGCGGTGCTGCCTGCCACGCCCAGCGCCACGAACACGCCGGCGACTTCCAGTGTCCCGCCGTCTTTCAGCTGCACGCCGGTGACCCGCTCTTCACCGAGGATGGCTTCCACGGCTTCCGTCCGCACGGCCACCTCCGGCGGGAACTGTGCCGTCAGCGGGGCCCCGCCCGTGAGCAGGGTGACGCTGTGGGCCACGGGCAGCAGGGCCTGTACCTCGTGCAGGGCGTACTCTCCGTTGCCCAGCACGGCCACATCCCTGCCGCGGTAGAAAAAGGCATCGCAGGTGGCGCAGTAGCTCACGCCGTGGCCCTCCAGCCCGGCAAGGCCCGGAATGCGGGGCGCTGTCCGGGAAGCCCCGGTGGCCAGAATGACGGCATCGGCAGGGAAATCCCCGGCCAGCGTCTCCACGGTCAGCTTGTCGGTGTAGGTCAGGCCCACGGCCTCGGTGGTGACGAACTCCACCCCCACGGCCTTGGCACCCTCGATGCCCCGGCGTTCCAGCTCGGCACCGGTGATGGGTTCGGCAAAGCCGTAGTAGTTCTGGATGAGCTCGGCCCGGTCCAGTGCGCCGGGGCCTTTGGTCAGAACGGTGGTCTGCACCCCGGCGCGCGCGGCATACAATGCCGCCGAGACACCTGCGGGGCCGGAACCAATGATCACAATGTTAGACATGGCGGTTTCTCCTTATGGTAGGTTTGCTTTTGTCCAACCTCTCAGTCTCGCATCCGCTCGACAGCGTACGGGTTGCGGTTCCCAGCGTCCGCTTCGTGCAAGGTTTTGCACTTGCGTCCTGCTGGCCGCTGCCCCAACAACTCCTCCCTGTTTCCGCCACTGGCGGCGGTCGTCGTCGTTGCCCTAGTAGGGGAGCCCTTGGCATTGCGTAAAGCCTTGCCTCTTTGCCAAGGCCTCTCCTACTAGGAGAGGTGGCATTGCGTAGCAATGACGGAGAGGTTGAGAACTGTTTGATCTTATGATAACTATTATACCTCAACTCCCCGCACTTTTCATCTCCGACGAACTGTGCTATACTGAAAACATCGTAAAAATCGACACCATGGAGGGGAAAAACCTATGTCCAAGCAGCGCCTGCTTTTTATCACCACCGGCGGCACCATTGCCAGCGTGCGCACCGCACAGGGGCTCAAGCCTGTTCTGACCAGCGAGGAGCTGCTGGCCCATCTGCCGGAATTGCAGCAACTCTGCTGCCCGGAAACGCTCAACCTGTGCAGCATCGACAGCACCGACCTTGGCCCGGAGCACTGGCTGATGATGGCCAAGGCCGTGCAGGAAAACTATGCGCTTTACGATGGCTTTATCATCTGCCACGGCACCGATACGCTGGCCTACTCGGCGGCGGCGCTGTCCTACCTTATTCAGAATGCGGACAAGCCCATCATCCTCACGGGTGCCCAGCAGCCCATTTCCAACGAGATCACCGATGCCAAGAAGAACCTGCGGGACAGCGTGGTCTGCGCCCTTGACCCGGGCAGCCGGGGTGTGATGGTGGTGTTTGGCGGGCACGTCATTGCGGGCACCCGCGCCAAGAAGAACAAGACCATTAGTTACGATGCCTTTGCGTCGGTCAACTTCCCGGCGCTGGCGCTGGTGCAGGGCGACCGGCTGGTACGGTATGTGGCTTCGCCCTGGCCCACCGGCCCGGTGGAGTTTGGCCGGGCGCTGAACCCCAAAGTGTTCCTGCTCAAGCTGACCCCCGGCCTTGGACCGGAGCTCATCCCGGCCATCTTTCAACAATATGACTGCGTCATTGTGGAAAGCTTTGGCGTGGGCGGCATTCCCCAGCGGCTCATGGATGCCTTTGCCGAGGAGCTGGGCGACTACGACAAGACCCACAAGATCCTGATCCTGACCACGCAGGTCACTTATGAGGGCAGCGATGTGGGCATTTACGAGGTGGGCAAGCGGGTCAAGAACCGCTTCCGCTTCCTGGAGGCCCACGATATGACCATTGAGGCCGTTGTCACCAAGGTCATGTGGCTGCTGGCTCAGAACTGCGAGAACTTTGACCAGCTCCAGCAGCGGTTCTACCGGCAGATCAATTTTGATACATTCTATCATTGAAACAAACGGGAGATGCCCCACCGGCACCTCCCGTTTTTGTTATGCGAACACCAGCTGCACCAGCAGCACATAACACACCGTACCGCCGGTGATGGAGACCAGTGTCTGATGCTTCCACCGGTGCAGGGCGATGGTCACAGCAATGGCAATGGCCTCGGGGATGCCGTGACTGCCCGCAAAGGGTGTGACGCTTTTCAGGCAGTAGAGGATCAGCATTCCGAAGATGGCGGCGGGAAGCACCCGGCCCAGATACTGTACCACCTCGGGCGGCTGCTGGTCCTTGGAGGAAAAGATCAAAAAGGGCAGAAAGCGGGTGAGCATGGTCGCCGCCGTGCACACTGCAATGGTCAGGCCCATCTGGAACGTGGTCATTGCGCTGCCTCCTTCTGCTTTTCCGTTTGGCCGGGGACGATGCCGTCGGCCCGTTCAATGGGCTTGCGCAAAACCAGCAGCAGCACCAGAATGCAGACCATGGAGGGCAGCAGGAAGCTGCCGGAACCAAAGAGGACCAGGCAGACCAGCGGTACGGCCAGCCCGATGATGCCGCTGTAATGCTGCTTTTCCTTTTCCCACTGGTTGAGGAAGATGACCACGAACATGGCGGTCATCACAAAATCCACGCCCTTGGTGCTGAAGGGGAGCACCGACCCAAGCACGGCCCCCAGCCCGGCGCTGGCGACCCAGTAAAACTGGTCCAGCAGGGTGATGAAGAACATGAACCAGCCCCGGTCGATCCCCTGCGGCGGCTCTGCAGAGCAGGTGATGGAAAAGGTCTCGTCGCTCATGGCAAAGATCATGTAAAAGCTGCGCAGGCCGTAACCCTTGTACCGCTCCAGCATGGCCAGACCGTAGAACAGGTGCCGCGCCTGGATCATCAGCGCCATCAGAAAAGCCGACAGCGGGGAAAAGGTCCCCAGCAGCAGGCTTGCCAGCACAAATTCCAGCGAGCCGCCGTAGACCACGGTGCCCATGAGCATAGGCATCCAGACGGGCAGGCCAAGGCTCTGTACATAGATGCCATAGCCCATGCCCAGCACGAGATATCCTGCAAACACCGGCACGGTCTGGGGTGCGGCGGCCCGGAAGGCCTGCCACACCACACCGGAGCCCGGTACAGCTTGTATGGTTTTGGATTCTTTCATATACACTAACCCCCTGGATTGGTAGTATAACAGATTTCCGGGATTTTGCAAGAAAAATCCCGGGGCCGGATGTTTCCGGTCAATTTGAAAACTTTTTGTCCGTCACTCGTGGACTTTTGGCGAATCAGGACAAATTTTTGCCAAAAGACTTGCACTTTGATGCTTTACTGTGGTAAAATCGAAGCGTACTTTCATTTGGAAAGACAAGGGGGAAAAAGTATATGACCAACATCTGCATCATCGCCACCATCATCATCTATCTGGTGGCAATGCTGTTGGTTGGGTTTGCATACAGCAAGTCCAACAACGACAGCACCGATTTCTACCTCGGCGGCCGCAAAATGGGCCCGCTGGTCACGGCCATGAGCGCCGAAGCCAGCGATATGTCCAGCTGGCTGCTGATGGGAATGCCGGGCCTTGCCTACCTCACTGGCATCGCCTCGCCCGGCTGGACCGCCATCGGCCTGGCGCTGGGCACCTGGCTGAACTGGCTCATCGTGGCCCGGCGGCTGCGGCGGTATTCGGCCAATCTGGAAGCCATCACCGTGCCGCAGTTCCTGTCCCTGCGCTTCCACGACCAGCGCAATCTGCTCAACGCACTGGGCGCGGTGATCATCATCGTGTTCTTTGTGCCCTACACGGCTTCGGGCTTTGCCGCCTGCGGCAAGCTGTTCCACAGCCTGTTCGGCGTGGATTATATGGCGGCCATGGTGGTCTCGGCCTGCGTCATCGTGGGCTATACCATCACGGGCGGCTTCCGCGCCGTTACCACCACCGACCTCATCCAGTCCATCGTGATGAGTCTGGCCCTTGTGGCTGTGCTGGTGTACGGCATTGGCGCGGCAGGCGGCTGGGATGCCGTTGTAGCCAACGCTCAGAGCCTGCCCGGCTACCTGACCATGATGGCCAGCCACAACGCTGCCGAGGGTACGGCCACCTCGTACAGCCTGCTGGACATCATCTCCACCATGGCGTGGGGCCTGGGCTACTTCGGAATGCCCCACATCCTGCTCCGCTTCATGGCCATTGAGGATGAAAAGAAGCTGGTACTCAGCCGCCGCATTGCCAGTGTGTGGGTCGTCATTGCCATGACCGCCTCCATCATCATCGGCATGGTGGGCCTTGGCATGACCAAGGCAGGCGCGCTGGAATACCTGAGCGGCTCCTCCAGCGAGACGGTCATCGTCCGCATTGCAAACCTCATTGCACAGCACGGCATTCTGGCAGCCGTTCTGGCGGGCCTGATCCTGGCGGGCATCCTTGCCGCCACCATGTCCACCGCCGACAGCCAGATGCTTGCTGCCGCGTCCAGCGTCTCCCAGAACATCCTGCAGGAGTTCGGCCACATGAAGCTGACCGAACGCCAGAGCCTGTTTGCTGCCCGCCTGACCATTATCTGCGTCAGTGTGGTGGGTGTGGTGCTGGCCCGTGACCCCAATTCCAGCGTGTTCGGCATCGTCAGCTTTGCATGGGCCGGTTTTGGCGGCGCGTATGGTGCCGTGATGCTCTGCGCCCTGTTCTGGAAGCGCTGCAACTGGCAGGGTGCGCTGGCCGGGATGCTCGCCGGCGGCCTGATGGTCTTTGTCTGGAAGTACCTCATCAGCCCGCTGGGCGGCGTGTTCAGCATCTATGAGCTGCTGCCCGCCTTCCTGACCTCACTGCTGGTCTGCGTGGTGGTCAGTCTGGTCACCCCCGCCCCCTCGAAGGCGATCGAAGCCGAGTTTGAGGCGGCGAAATAAGAAACAATAGAAAGCAAGGGCCATTGCACAGATTCTCGTGCAATGGCCCTTGCTTTATGCTCGGCGCACAACGCCGTTCTCAACAAAGAAAAGATTCGGCTAAGAAAAAATATTTTGTATACAAAAAAGAAAAGATTGTTTGTGCAGAGTTACGAAAATGCTGCACGAATTAAAGAATACAACAAGAAATACTTTTAAATCGTAAATTCTTCAGGCGGAATCGTAAAAAAATTCTAACATTTTGGAAAGAGATGCCGTATCATGGATTTATAAATATGCATACGGCTTGCGGGCGGTGTGCCAAAATTGTCCGGAAAATTCAGAAAGGAGTATTTTCATGGGGAAATCAACAGTGGATGCGTCTGCAGGGTTTGGATTGCGTGATAAACTTGCATACGCGGCGGGTGACTTTGGCTGCAATATGAGTTTTGCGCTCAAAGGTTACCTGACGATTTACTGGACGCAGTTTATGGGGATCGATAACTACCTGATGGCATCCCTTCTGCTGATCGTGCAGATCTGGGACGCAATCAACGATCCGATTATCGGAGCAATGGTAGATGCGGATACGCATAAATACCGCCGGAACAAGTTCCTTGCCTATATCTGGTTCGGTGCGATCGGACTGACCGTGGCCGGTGCACTTTGCTATCTGCCGTTCCCGCAGGCTCCCGGTATGGTCAAGAATATTCTGTTTGTGGCAGGCTATATGATCTGGGATGCTTTCTACACCGTTGCAAATGTGCCGTATGGCTCGATGCTGTCTCTGATCTCGGATGACCCGATCCAGCGTGCACAGCTGTCGACTTTCCGCTCCATTGGTTCTATGGGCGGTGCGCTTCTGACCGGTATGCTGATTCCGGTGATCATTTATGATAACCAGAACAACCTGCGTGGTGAGCAGATGTTTGTCATTGCTCTGATCATGGGTGTGATCGGTCTGGTCTGCTTCCGCTTTATGGTCACGAACACAAAGGTGCGTGTGGACACCACGATCACTCTGAAAGAGGATGCACCGAAGTTCAACATCGTGAAGGCGTTCAACAACTTTATCCATAATCGCCCGGCTGTGGGCGCAACGCTGGCACCTATCGCAACGTTTATTGGTATGTATGGTGCCTCTACTGCAGGTCAGATCCTGTTCCAGGCTTATTTCAAGAATGCAAAGATCTCCGGCCTTGTGGGTATGATCTCCTACTTTGGCGTTTTCATCTTCAGTCCTTTTGTGAGCCGTATCGTCAAGCGCTTTGGCAAGAAAGAAGCTGTGACCTTTGGTTCAGTCGTCTGTGCGCTGGCGTACGTCCTGATGCTGGTTCTGCCCATTACACCGGACAGCCGGGGCCTCGGCCTTTATGTCCTGTGTCAGGTCATTGCAATGCTGGGCGGTGGCATCGGAAGCTGCCTGAGCTGGTCTCTGATGGCAGATGCGATCGATTATAACGAGTGGAAATTTGGTGTGCGAGAAGAAGGCACTACCTATGCACTGCACTCCTTCTTCCGTAAGCTTGCACAGGGCATCGGACCTTCTCTGGGCCTTGTTCTGGCAACCAAACTGGGCTATGATGCATCTCTGAAGGCTGCACAGACGATCGAAGTGGCAACCCGGATGCGCTATCTGGTGCCGGTCATGTATCTGGGAAGCTATATCGTGATGATCATTGCGTACGGCGTGGTGTTCAATCTGGATAAAAAGACGCTGGCGCAGATGGAAAGCGATCTGAAAGAACGCCGGGCAAAGAATGAAAAGTAAATGATCTTATAATCAGAGGAATAGAAGAACGGGAAACTTCTGATAAGATGATAGAAAGCCCTCCTTTCGCTTGAGCGATGGGAGGGCTTTCCTTTTTTTTTTTCAGTTGATCAGAATCGCCATCATCTCAGCGCAGGGGATCACGAAGCCGAACCCGAAGAAGAACAACAGGTCGAGCACAAACTTCCAGAGCCGGACAGCAGGGGAGCAGAAGTTCATGGAGCGGGTGACGGAGGCACCTATCTCACCCCAGTGTCGGTAGTAGCCGGTCTGCTCAAAGTTGTTCCAGAGCTCCAGCGAGAGAAATTCTATCCCGACGAACAATGGGAAAAACACCCAGGAGGGAAGCCAGCCGTCTGCCTGCAGGTTCCCATTGCTCAGGGTACGCCAGTGGACGGCCATCCGGCCCGGGCAGGAGAGGATGCCCCAGATGGCCAGTGCGGCACTGAGCCAAAACAAAACTGCCCGTACCGAGCGCCAGTCAATGGATTGTTGACGGCGCAGCAGAGTAAAGAAATCTTCCAGCGGGACTTCCGGTGCAATATCTGCTTCCTGTGGGTCACGGCAGTGCATAAGGTCAGAAAGGCTCAGGCCAAGAGCATCCGCAAGAGGCTCCAGCGTGTTGATGTCCGGCAGGCCGACCCCGCGTTCCCATCGGCTGACAGCCTTATCTGTTACATGCAGCTGCTGGGCCAGCTCTGCCTGTGTTAATCCCTGTGACTTGCGCATCCGGGCGAGAAATGCCCCAAATGTTTTCGCATCCATTGTGCTCACATCCTTTGGAAAAAGGATAGCATACCACGCACCAAAAGGCAATCGACGCTTTGTTTACCTGCTCCAAAACACAAATCCCCCGCCGCCTGTTCGGTCAATGGACAAGCGGTGGGGGATATTTTATATGGAGTTCAGAAGAAAAATGCTGGGATCAGAGCTTACAGCTGGGGGCCGGCAGAAACCAGAGCCTTGCCGTGCTCGTTGCCCTCGTACTTCTTGAAGTTCTTGATGAAGCGGCCAGCCAGATCCTTGGCCTTCTCCTCCCACTGGGAAGCATCGGCGTAGGTATCGCGGGGATCCAGGATGCCGGTGTCAACACCGTTCAGGACGGTGGGAACCTCGAAGTCGAAGTAGGGGATCTTCTTGGTGGGCACGTTGTTGATATTGCCGTTCAGGATAGCATCGATGATACCACGGGTGTCCTTGATGGAGATGCGCTTGCCGGTGCCGTTCCAGCCGGTGTTGACCAGGTAAGCCTTAGCGCCGCTCATCTGCATCTTCTTGACCAGCTCCTCAGCGTACTTGGTGGGGTGCAGCTCCAGGAAAGCCTGGCCGAAGCAAGCGGAGAAGGTGGGGGTGGGCTCGGTGATGCCGCGCTCGGTGCCAGCCAGCTTGGCGGTGAAGCCGGACAGGAAGTAGTACTGGGTCTGCTCGGGGCTCAGGATAGAGACGGGAGGCAGAACGCCGAATGCGTCAGCAGACAGGAAGATGACATTCTTTGCAGCAGGTGCAGAAGAGATGGGGCGGACGATGTTCTGGATGTGGTTGATGGGGTAGGACACACGGGTGTTCTCGGTGACAG
>OIXG01002999.1_pt1 | contig 11799 bp, 9 predicted proteins | sample 1587731 | NCBI WGS metagenome assembly OIXG01 (sample SAMEA3888908, study PRJEB22519) | human gut metagenome | biome: human gut; feature: human-associated habitat; material: faeces | place: Denmark | collected 2010
TGAAACTGGCGTAAGCCGCAATAAAATGGAGGAAGAACATGATATACGAAGAGAAGACGATTGAGACGATTCCGGTAGGACCTCTGGGACTGGTTCCATTAAAGAGCTGTACAGAGCTGGGAAAAAAGGTAAATGATTACCTTGTGACCTGGAGACGGGAACGGGAGAGCGAGCACAAATCTACCATCGCTTTTGCCGGATACCAGAGAGATTCTTACATCATTGACGCTAAGACTCCGCGTTTTGGATCTGGTGAGGCAAAAGGAACTATCGAATCATCCATCCGTGGTGATGATCTGTATATCATGGTTGATGTCTGCAACTACAGCCTGACTTATTCTATGGCTGGCATGACGAACCATATGTCCCCAGATGACCATTATCAGGACTTAAAGCGTGTTATTGCTGCAGCAGCAGGCAAAGCCCACAGAATCAACGTGATCATGCCATTCTTATACGAGGGCAGACAGCATAAGCGCTCCGGCAGAGAGTCCTTAGACTGCGCACTGGCTCTCCAGGAGTTAGTGAATATGGGCGTTGAGAACATTATTACCTTCGATGCCCATGATCCACGTGTACAGAACGCCATTCCGCTCAAGGGATTTGAGACCGTACAGCCTGCTTATCAGTTCATCAAGGGTATCTTAAGAGAAGTCAAAGACTTAAAGATCGATGCAGAGCATATGATGATTATCAGCCCGGATGAGGGTGGTACCAACCGTGCCGTATATCTGGCTAACGTGCTCGGTCTGGATATGGGTATGTTCTACAAGCGCCGCGACTACAGCAAGATCGTAGACGGCCGCAACCCGATCGTTGCACATGAGTTCTTAGGTTCCTCCGTCGAGGGCAAGGATGTGATTATCATCGACGATATGATCTCCTCCGGCGAGAGTATGATTGATGTTGCTACCGAGTTAAAGAAGAGAAAGGCAAACCGTATCTTCGTTGTTGCAACCTTCGGTCTGTTCACCAACGGCCTGGAGCGTTTTGACGAGGCGGTTGCAGACGGCACAATCTACAAGGTCGTAACCACCAACCTGACCTATCAGACACCGGAACTGCTTGCAAAGCCATATTATATCAACTGCGACATGAGCAAATACATCGCTTATATCATTGATACGTTAAATCACGACAGCTCGATCAGCGATCTCTTAAATCCGTATGACCGCATCCAGCGTCTGGTTGCAAAGTACAAAGCAGAGCAGAACTAAACAAAATCCCAAAAGGGACTGCCCGCTAAAAGCGTCAGTCCCTTTATTATGCCTATGTATTAAAACAAGTCTACTCTGCCAGCAATTTTCTGATTGATCACATAATACGCTGCGTTCTCTTCCGGCTTTAAGTAGAGCTGAAGTGATTTGATCGTGGATGCTCTGTGACCTTCTGCCACAAACTGCTCTGTCACTTTCTTAATGGCATCCTCTACCACGCCTTCACGTCCCTGATACTGGATATACACTTCAGGCTTAAGCTCTTCCTTTGCTGCCTTCTTCGCTGTCTTTGTTCTTGGTTTTCTTTTCTTTGCGGTCTCAGCTGCTGTCTTCTTCGGTTCTTCTACCTTTGTAGCCGCCTTTACCTCTGTCTCTTTGGCTGCGTTCTTCGTCTCCTCGACTTTTGCCACAACCTTTGCAGTTGCTTCCTTCGCTGCTGTCTTGGTCTCCTCAACCTTCGCCGCAACTTTTGCTTCTGCTGCCTTTACTGCTGCCTTAGTCTCATCAAGTTTCGCTGTCGTCTTTTTTTCCATTATGAGAGTCCTCCTCCTCATCAAAAAAACTACTCACATACTAAAAACTTTTCCATTGCTACTAATGCTTCCTCTTCATCACTGCCCTCGGCAACGATGTTCACCGTCATTCCTTTGGACGGGTTAAATGCCATGATTCCCATAATACTCTTCGCATTTATCCGGCGGTTGTTACTCTCAAGTGTAATATCACTGTCAAATCTGCAGGCAACCTGAACCAGTTCTGCAATCGGATTACTATGTTCCTCTGAGACATTCGATACAACAATCTCTTTTCTGCTCATAATCTCTCCATTTCCTCTTTTCAAGTACTACGTCTCAAAATATAACCCATCTATTTCCAATTTGCAATAGAAGAACATGAAATCTGTTAAACTTACACGAATAATTTCCTACTTTAAGAGCTTTTTTATGCACTTTCATTTCACCAGATATGTGAAAAATACATTTCCTGCCGCCGTAAACATCTCATCCGCCTCGGTCAGCGTCTTCCGGTATGTCGTTCCCAGTGCAGGATCAAATATCACGACGCTGTTGCTGTCATATCCGATAATCAGCACCGCATCCGTGCTTCCTGTCATGGAAAATACCGGACTGCCGCAGCTGACATAGTAGAGAACCTCCTCGATATTGCATCCGGTCAGATCCAGCACCTGCATATCCTTCATCGTATTGTTCAGGATGCTTTTCGGCGTCTCTCCGCCCTCAATGAGTGCGTTCACGCTGATATTGATTCCTTCTTTTTCCAGCATGGCATTGATGCACTGCGCAATGCTTCCTGCTCCGGCATCCTCCGCACCGACCGCAATATCCGACAGTGCCGGCTGTGCGGACTTTCTGGAGCGTTTCCACACATACTGGAGGTTATCTCCAATCACGACTCCCATACTGTCATTTGCCGCCGTGACGGCCTCTGTGACATCATCTGTCGCCAGCACCACATTCCCCTTCACGTATACATAATAATGCTTTGTGCTGCCCTCTTCCTTGATTGCCACCGTGCGCTCCTCTTCTAAAATCGTCTCCTTCGGGGTGAGAAGCTTCGGCGCCTTTTCCGCGGATGCCCCGGCAATCGTAAGCTGTACCTGGGTCTCCTTTTCCGCAGAACTGCTCGTTGCAATATTGACAAGCTTTCCGGAGTCTCCCTCACGGTTCATGATCATATCCTGATCCGCCGGGACATATGCCGTGCCGTTATACTGGATGCGGTTCAAGTGCATCGTGTAGTCCTCGATGGACACGCTGCTTACAAAATAGCCGCTCTTTTCATATGTTTTCTGCACAATAAGATCTTTTGTCGAGACATCCACAATCCGGATCTGGTGCATCGGAAATGTCACATTTCCGGCGGCGTCCTCGAAAATATCCGACTGTCTGGCAATGCCATACACAAAATCCTCATCCATGAAGCCAAGCGGCTTGATGGCTTCCCCGGTGCCCGCCGCAATCTCCTGCGTGCTCTGATCCGACAGATTCATCACGTGGATCACACTGCTGCCCATCTGGGAATCCCCCTCCGTCTCCATCCATGCAAAATAGCGGTTGGACGCGGACACCGCAAAATCCTGTACGCTCAGATTCGTCACCAGTTCCCGCACCGAGAGGGTATTTAAATCGATTCCGTAGACACACCCGTCCAGCATCAGGAAAAGCTCTCCGCCCTCATTTACATACATGAGCTGCCCGAGTTCCGACTTCATCACCTCATACGACTTATCCGACGGAATGAAGACCAGTTCCTCATCGGTATTCGCCAGGCTGTCGTAATGATAGACCGCAATTCCAACTTCCCCCTCATGAATTCCGCGGTTCATGTAACCGTACACGATATAATCCACGCTTCCGGCTTCGTCCACACCGACGATCTTGATGTCGTGTTCTCCGTAATTCTCGCGGCTGTCAATTCCCTCGTAACCGCGGAAACTGAACACTTTTGCAAGCGTATTTTCCACCGTATTGTAGCCCCAGAGTTCTCCCTCCTGCACGAACGCCACACTGGTTCCCGCCTCATTCGCCTTGTATTCAACGTTCGCTTCGCGGATTCCAAGCTGGATATACTGATCGTAAACGCTGTCATTTTCTCCGCGGAAAATCTGGTTCATGGTTCGCTCGAAATTCAGCAGATAGATGCGGCTTGTGGTGTAGCGCACCCTGTAATATTCTTCTATATTATAGTATTCAATCTGACCGCTCTCGTTGACACTGGATACCACATAATCGAGCACGATCACGTTGTAGGTCGGTGTGATCTCCTTGATTGACGGAACCGGCTCTGTCAGACGCTCTCCCTTAAAATCCGCCCAGCTCACCTGCTTTAGAGAAGAATTTAACGACACGAACTGCAGCGTCGTGTTATCCCCGGTCGTCCGCTCCATGTAAGTCGCCAGTGTTCCAGAGGTCTCATCGTTGAACGTCTTATCGTTAAAATCCTTGACGAATGCGACGCACTCGCTCACATAGCAGTCGACTGGCTCCGCGATCCTGGTATAGTAACAGATCGAACGTTCTCCGCTCCCGAGGCGGATAATCATCAGATACTCTTCGCCCTCTTCCAGCAGATTCTGGATCTGCAGATCTGCCGTGATCTTCCCGCTGCGCTCCTCATAGGAGGTGACATCCGCATTCGCAATCAGGCGTGTGGCATCGAGACTGCGGATCTCATAGGAAATCGTGTCGACCGCCGTCTGATTCGTCTGTATCACAATCGGAAGCTTCCGGTCTTCCCCCACCGGCGTAATGGTATCGCGCATATATGCGGCATCCATCTCCGTCACATACCCGTGTAGTTCATTCAGCTCCTGATCGCCCTGATACATGGTGATGACCGGCAGCGTCGCCTCCTTCATCTCCGTCGTCAGATCCTCGTTAGTATCATTCATAAATCTTCCAAATATAAGCACTGCTCCGATGAACACTGCCGCCAAGACTGCTGCCTTTATGGTTCCCTTCCGCAACGGTCATTCCTCCTATATAACGCAAAATAACTACCGCGCACAAAAACGCGATAGTTATATTAACACAAAATAACTATCGCACAAAAACGCGATAGTTATATTGTATGCATTTTAAAATAAATCCGCAATGACTTTCTCTGATTTTTAAGAATTGTTTTCGATCTTATCCGGGGCTTCGCACCCCCGTTACCACCAGCGTCTGCAGCGGCGGTGACGGCAGCGTCTCCGGTACATTTCGTTGTTTAAAATCACACCGATCAACTCCCGCAGATGATCATTCTGTCCGGGCGGCGGCGGTGGCGGCGGTCTGTGTCCGGGCGGCGGCTGCATGCCTCCGTGAAACTGCTCTGCCTCCAGTTCGCCGTCTTCTCCTGTGACTTTCTTCTGGATGCGGTCTACCACCATCTCAATCATCAGACGGTCCGGATACTCATCAAACATCAGGCTGCCCTCGTATTCCATTCTGTCACATTCGTCTTCCACGCACTCCACAATCCTGCCAACCTCTTTGGGATACAGCTCCTTCATGCGGTCCATATCCTTCTCATACTCCATCTCGGTCAGATACAGATTCTGCATGGGGTAGCTCATATAAAAAGGCATCTTGGGCACATCAAACTGCGCGCGGAAAAACTGCTCCTGATTATAGTCCACTCTATACTCCCTATAGATAACTTCGCTATATCATATGCAGTGCGCGCGCGCCGGGTTACTGCGCCAGATTCTTTAACTCGTCCAATAAATCCAGATCGGACTGGAGCACCTTCATATTGGTCGTGATCGGCTCCTCGCCCGGCTTGGTGACGGTGATTTCAATTACTGTTCCCTCCGTAATGCCCGCAGAAAATACCGCGTTTAAAAACGCCGCAAACTTCGGATGGTTCTCAACGAACTTGTTTCTCGCATTCATAATCTTCATAAGTGAAGCCGGATTCATCATAATATCATACTCCCTTTCTTCTGTTGTGTCGTTCTGTCTCCCAGTATAGCACAACTGCCGCGGCACTTGCCAGTATTCTTCATCCATTTTCTGAGCATGGCACTCGTTGTATTTCTGATCCACCGGAAAACGTTCTATCTGCACTATACCTGCATCGAGGCTCTGTTTGAAGATCTCCTTGGGCAGATCACCGAAGAGTATTACCATGCCATCGACCAGCTCCCGATCGATGCGCCTTTTACGGAAGTAAACCACGTCTTTTTCGAGTTTACCGCCAGACAGGAGCCGTACGCCGAGCGCCTTTTATGCGCACCGGGCTACCGCGAATTCGCCGATAAATTATTCTTAAACACCATGATTCACAACCGCACGAGACATAATCCCTACGCCGCATTTTCCAGGGAGGAGCAGAATATCATCAACACGTTTTTATGCGTCACCTCCGTCAATATTTACCGGCAGTGGGTGGCAGACAAAAAAAGAGTGCCGCTTGAGAGGCTGATTGCGCTCTCCGGCACCCTGTTAAATAACGGTGTTGTTTCTTTATTTTAAATCTGTCTCTTCCTTTTCGCGCAGACTCACCACAAGCTCATAGACCTCCGGTCTTCTCTTCTTTAAGTGCTCATCCAGCACATGTCTGCGCTCCTTGAAGCGCTCCGCAAGCTCAGGATGCTCTGTTGCAATGCGGTCATGCACCTCCCTGCGGTGTTCCTCCAGACGTCTTGCGAGTGTCTTCTCATCCTTTCCGGAGATGTTCACAATCTCCTTTAAGTGTTCTTCCAGATGTTCCAGCCACTCGTCTTCATCCATTGCTTCCATGTGTGACCATCTGCCATGCAGCAGATTTTCCACATCCCCGCTTTCTTTTAGCTGTTCAATCTGCAAAAGAATCTGTTTTTCAATCTGTTCCTCCGTCTCCGCGCCGAACGCCCAGACAAATTCCTGCACGCGGTTGTCCGCGCGCTTTCTCGAAGCACTGCGGTCGTCATTGTCCACACCGCCCTCCAGCGGATACGGGCGCTTGATTCCCATATCTTTTAACGCAATGTGGATCGTTCTGCGCACGCTTCCTTCTTCGATCATGTAGCCAAGCCCCAGTTTCCGGAGCTGTTCGTTTAAATCGGCGATGTGTTCTGTCATGTAAAAGCGGATGCCTTTTTCTTTCAGCGACTGATACAGCATTCCCAGTCCGTCCGCCGCCGTGATGTCCATACTGCCAATGCCGCTCGCATCCAGGATGACCGCCCTTGTCTGCTCCGTCACATGGTCCTCGATGTCCTGCTTTAGCACCTGTATGTTGGCAAAAAACAGGTTGCTGCTGAACCGGTAGATTAACACTCCCTCAACCGCATGGATCTGGCTTCCTTCTTTCAGATCGCGGAAATGCCGGTGCCCCGGCTGAATTCCCAGAAAACAGCGCGCCGGCTTTGCCGTGCGGATAATCATCTCGGAAAAGGAGAGGATGATGCCGATCAGTACGCCGTTAATCGTCCCAAGCATCAGCACTCCGAAGAATGCACCGGCAAAGATCAGACATTCCGTGCGGCTGACTTTCCACAGCCGGACCGCCAACTCAAACTCCGTCGCGCCAAGCAGAGCAGAGATCACGATTGCCGTCAGCACCGGCACCGGAAGATAGCCGATAAACCCGGTTCCGCCAAGGAGGAGCACGATCATCGAAAGTCCCGCCACAATCCCGGTCAGCTGTGTCTTTGCCTGATACTGCTCTCCCATCGCCGTCCGGGAGACCGAGCCGTTGATCGGGCAGCATCCAGTCAGCGCCGCGGCAAGATTGCCCATCGCAAATGCCAGGATCTCCTGATTATCGTTGATCCGGTATCCGTTTTTCTGCGCAAAATTATTTTCTGCGAGCAGCGTCTCCGCCATGATGACAACCGCCACCGACAGGCTGATCGTAACCGCCTCCCTTACCGGCACCGCCGTAAAATCCGGCAGGCTCCAGACCGGAAGTCCCGGCTCCACGGCATCCAGCGTCTTGATGCCCCAGGCGCGCAGGGGCAGATACTTTGTCATCAGAGCACCCGCTGCCATCAAAAGCACCGCCATCGGGAATTTCGGGATGACCTTTTTTGCTGTCAATACTATCACAAGCGCAGCCACGCCAAGTGCCAGGGACGGCAGGTTGATCTCTCCCACCGTCTCCGCGATATGCTCCACAAGCTCAAAGAACTCTCCCGTCCCCGCGGTACCCCCCAGAAGCTTCGGCACCTGCATCAGGATGATGGTCGTGCAGATGCCGGTGATAAAGCCGCCCATCACCGGCGCCGAGATATAGTTGACCAGCTCTCCCGCCCGCATCACGTAAAACGCGAAAAGCCACAACGCCACAAACGCGGTCAGCACCGGCACTGCCGCCAGCGCCTCCTTCGATCCGCTCTCGATATGCAAATCTAAAAGCGCCGCTCCGATCAGCGCGGCAGGCGCTGCATCCACGCCGAAGATAAACTGCGGTGATGTCGAGAACAGCGCGAACAGAAGAATCGGGAACACCGATCCGTACAGTCCGTATACTGCCGGCAGTCCCGCGATCTGCGCGTATCCCATGGAGATCGGAATTGAGACTGCCATGATGATGAGTCCGGCAACCAGATCTTTTCCAAGATTCTTCCGGTCATAATTTCTGATTGTCTGTACAAACTTGATCTTCATCTGTCACACTTCCTTTGCTGCTTTTGTGTTATTTTACCACTTTAGGAAAATAATGTCAGCAAAAGGGATTCGGTGTTTTTATGGCTGCAGTTCAAAATGCTGCACCAGTTCATTAAGCATTGTCGCCTGGGATGCAAGTTCTTCGGAGGTTGCGGAGCTCTCCTCGGCAATCGCCGAATTGTCCTGTACTCCCTGCGAGATCTCCTCGATTCCCACGCGGATCTGCTCCATGCTCTGTGCCTGATCCGCCGCATTTCCCGCCGTTTTCTGGATCATTCCATTAACGTTGTCCACTGCTTCCACTGCCGTCTTTAACGAATCCATCACATGATCTGCAATCTGATTGCCTTTATTGATCTCTTCCATCGAGACACCAATCAGTTCCCGTGTCATATTTGCCGCTTTTGAGCTTTCCTGCGCAAGCTTTCCGATCTCATCCGCCACAACCGCAAAGCCTTTTCCGGCCTCGCCCGCACGCGCCGCCTCTATGGATGCATTTAAAGACAGCAGGTTGGTCTGGTCTGCAATTTCCTCAATGGTCGCAATAATTCCAACCACCTGCTTGGAGGTCTCGTGGATCTTCTGTACCGCTTCCATCATCTCCTGCATCTTATCCTGGCTCTGTTCCATCATAGCCGTTACTTTTTGGGTCTCTTCCGCGGATTGCAGGGCGTCTTTCTTGCTCTCTTCCACCTGCTCCGCCACGGATGTTGCCGTTGCGACCAGCTCCTCCACTGCTGCCGCCTGCGTGCCGCTTCCCTCTGCCAGCTGCTGAGCCGCATTTGCCAGATCGCCGGCACTGGAAGTAACGGTCTGGGAACTTGCACTGATATTTTTCATGACATCATTCATCGAACTTGAGATGTGCAGAAGTGCTTCCTTTAATTGACGAAATTCTCCAACATATTCCTGTTCGAGATGAATCTCCAGCTTTCCATCTGCAATCTGATCCAGTGCGCCGGATGCTTCTTTTAAGTAGGCAATGTATTCCTTCAGACGTGCGACCGTCGCCCGGATCGATTCCGCCAATTCTCCGATCTCATTCTTTGCCGTGACGTTCAGCTCGACATCCAGATCTCCCTCTGCCAGCCTGCTTGCCGTCTCGTTCAATTCCGCGATCGGTTTCGACAGCGCATATGCGCTCTTGTCGATACTGCGCATCACCACGATAATTCCCACTGCAAAAATGACCAAGAGCACACCGATCGTCGCAAACAGCATCTGATAGTATTCAAGGAACGGCATGTTGCTGAACACCAGATATCCTGTTTCTCCTACCAGCTGTACGGAACCGTATTTTGTGGTACCGTCCGCTTTGTATTTCAAAAACTCGGTGCTCTGGTTCATGATTGCATTGACCACATTGTCAGAAACGTTCACATCCGCAATGTTCTGCTGCACCAGTTCCGCATTTGGATGATAGATGAGCATTCCGTCCGAGGAAACCAGCCAGACATATCCGTTGCTTCCGATTGTATAACCGCTCAATACCTCTGTCACATGATCCAGCGAAATATCCATTCCCGCAGCGCCAAGCACATTGCCGCCTTCATCGTATACCGGCGTTGCCGCACTCAAAATAATCTCTCCGGTGCTGGAATCTATGTACGGTTCGGTCAGGACTGTTTTTCCGGTCTCAATGCAGGAATACCATGCACGCCCTGTAATGTCCCAGCCGTCCGGGGAAGTGTATCCGTCCGATTGCGTAATCACACTCGCATCCAGATCTGCGATCCATACCGCCATCACGTTCTCGCTGTCCGCTCCTGCAGCATCGACGAGATATTTTTCCACATCTCCCATCGCTTTTGCGCTTAAAATATTATCTCCCGCCTTTGTCTCCGATAAAACCGATTGAATCTGCGGATTAAGCGCCAGTGTCTGTGTCTCTCTCTCGTATTTTTCAAAAAATCCCGCCAGGCGATTCGCCGCTGACTCCGACTCCAGGGTAAGCTGCGCTTTTTTATTGTAATAAACCGTCTGTCCCATGATAATCACAATGATAACTTCCACGACAATATACGCGATCAACACGCTTCTGCCGATTCTTTTGCGGATCTCCTCCGCAATTTTTCCCTTTTTCCTGTTACCTTCCGCTGCGTTTTTTCCCATAACCATTCTCCTTCTCTTGTGCCCGTCAATACTTCCATTATAGTACTATCCTCCCATGTGCGCAACGAAACTTTTCGTAATTTCCGCAATTTACGAAAAAGTTTTCTGTCACTTTTTATTTTCTCCATTTAAAATCCAGTCTTTCAGCGCTTTGGATTCAAAAAAATAAGACGGAAACCATCGCTGCGTTTCCATCTTATCCCTTCTTCCGGGCTTCTCTGGCTTTCTGCTCACGCCCAGCCATTGTCTGCACTCTGATATTTTCCCGCTCCAGCTCTGCTACTGCCGCAATGATAGATATAAGCAGTTTACCGGCTTCTTTTGAGCTGTCAATTCCCTCTTCCACGCAGATTAGGTTCACACCATAATCCTGCATAAGCTGTAAAGAGCTAAGTACATCCGCCGCATTTCTGCCAAATCGGGATAATTTAAGTACAAGGACGAAATCAACTCCGTCCTTGCCATCTTCAATAGCATTCAACATCCGCATAAATTCCTGACGACCTTTTATATTCTTACCGGAATGTCCTTCATCAGAATATTCTCCAACAATCTCCATCTCCTGAAATTCTGCATATTTTCTAAGCTTGTCCTTCTGTGCATCAAGGCTATAGCCATCAACCTGAATAGCCGTAGATACACGAGTATATATGTAACATCTTGTTTTCTTCTTCCATAATCTCACACTCCTATTTCGGTAATACTAATGGCGAATTTTTCAATAATCCTGCAATAACAGAGTTGTATTTGGCTGTTCCGTAATCCTCAACGATGCTTGTTATTCTAGCCCCGGCATCCTTGGAAGAAGCACCACACAGAAAGACTCTCTCATCCGCCGTTCCATAGTCCAGCACGATAAACCGATCATGGAATATGCCACCAGTCTTCTTCATTGACAGTTTTACAGTTGGATATTCCTTACGGAAATCCGTATATTCTATGTTGTGAAGTTTATTATTCCCAACATTATCGCTAAATAAAATAATATTTACTCCTATCGGAGAATTCTTAAGATGTACCAGCGTTCTTAAACCAATGTAATTATCAACCACATATATTGATGACTTTGCCTGCCTGTAAATAGACTCGTAAACCTCATCCGCACTACTGAATTTTGCATTAAACATAAGCCACTTTTCATCATCATCTGAAACAAAGCTGTTCATCATATCCGCCAACTCGGATTTGGTCACAACATCCTTCAGTCCTTCTGCAACATCAGAAATCTGCTTTTCAAGAGATATCATATCTGAGTTGATTTTGTTAATTTCTATTCTGTTGTTAGCAGTCTCCATGCTTAACTGAAGTATTTCCCGCCGACCTATAAGATCTCGATTTTCTAAAATGTAATCTTTCATTTTCTTGAAAGTCTT
>OIXG01003001.1_pt1 | contig 11798 bp, 10 predicted proteins | sample 1587731 | NCBI WGS metagenome assembly OIXG01 (sample SAMEA3888908, study PRJEB22519) | human gut metagenome | biome: human gut; feature: human-associated habitat; material: faeces | place: Denmark | collected 2010
TCTGCTGGTTACCACCGGAAAGAGATTTGATCGGTGTATCTGCAGAAGCTGTCTTAATTGACAGGAGTTTAATATATTCATCTGCATATTTGTATGCCTGTGCTTTAGAGATTGGTTTGAAGAAGCCCTGCATTACCTGTAAAGCAAGGATAATATTGTCACGAACGGAAAGATCTCCGACGATACCATCTCTCTTACGGTCTTCAGGAAGATATGCAATACCATTCTTCATTGCGTCGATCGGTTTTGTAATCTTAATCTCCTTACCGTTCTTCTTTACCTTTCCGCCAAGCACATGATCGGCACCAAAAATAGCTCTGACACATTCACTTCGACCGGAACCCAGAAGTCCGGTAAATCCATTGACTTCACCCTTTTTGATGTTGAAATCAAATGGCTTGATACCCGCATTACTGTAAAGTCCTTCTGCCTCAAATACAATCTGGTCTGCATCCTTGCCACTGTATGGCTCCTGCTCGCCGCGGATATCGGACATATCATCCAATTCTTTACCAAGCATCTTGGCAACCAGTTTCACACGCGGCAGATCTTTGATCTCATACTGACCTACCAGTTTGCCGTCACGCAGTACCGTGATCTTGTCACAGACCTCATATACCTGATCCAAAAAGTGGGTTACAAAGATAATGCCTACGCCTCTGGATCTCAGATCCCGCATCAGGGTAAAGAGTTTTTCTACTTCCTGCTCATCCAAAGAGGATGTCGGCTCATCTAAGATCAGAACCTTGCAGTCCATATCTACCGCACGAGCAATGGCAACCATCTGCTGGACGGCGATGGAACAAGAAGCAAGCTGCTGCGTTGCCTTTGCCGGAATGTCGAGAGACCGCAATAATTTGTCAGCATCCGCATTCATTTTCTTCCAGTCCTGATAGATATTTTCTGTTCTACCTATGTACATGTTTTCAGCTACTGACAAATTAGGACAAAGTGTGATCTCCTGGTACACCGTACTAATTCCCAGTCTCTGTGCATCCTGTGGTGATCGGATGGATACTTCTTTGTCATTTCCCTCTACGAAAATCTGACCATCGTCCTTTTCATAAACGCCTGTCAAAACCTTGATCAGTGTCGATTTTCCAGCTCCGTTTTCGCCCATCAGAGCATGAATTTCACCGCCACATAATGTAAAATCTACATCCTGTAAAGCGCGAACTCCAGGAAATGATTTATTGATATGTTTCATTTCCAAAATGGTTTTATTACTCACCTGCGTTTCACTCCTTTTCTTTAAAAAATGCGTGATGCCATGCGTAGAATCTTCGTACGCCGCACCACGCATTTTCAAAATTTTTAAATTGTCAGGAAAGATTAGATTCCGTACTTATCAATGTCTTCCTGTGTGATCGTTGTAGCATCAAAGCCTTTTTCATCCATGATGATTGTCTTTTCAGAGATTGTCTCACCATTTTCAATCTTCTTGATGATGTCATCGATGTAAGAAGCCTGGAATGGGTTACACTGTCCGTCGTAGTTCCAGTTCTGGTTTAATAATTCTTCAAGTGCCCACTTATTGCAGTCAAATCCCATAACGATTACGTCTTTGCCTACACCGTGAGGAATATTCGCTTTATCAAGAGCCGCTACAGCACCTTTTGCCATATCATCGTTTTCAGCATAGATGACATTGAAGGATTTACCTGAGTCGATAACAGACTGTACGATCTGCTGTGCTTTTTCTGAGTTCCATTCAGCGGTCTGCTGTGTTACAAGATTCCATCCGTCAGATGCAACTGTATCATTTAAAGCACCTGTACGACCCTGCTGTGCTGCAGAACCCATAACACCCTGTAAATGAATGATATTGTATTCATCAAGGTTCTGGCTCTTTAACCATTCAACTGCTGTTTCTCCTTCTTTTGCCATATCGGAAACGATAGATGCTTCATAAAGGCTCTCATCTGCATCGATCGTACGATCGAATAAGATAACTCTGATTCCTGCATCCTGTGCATCCTGCAGAACTGAATCCCAGCCTGCTGTATCTGCTGCGGAGAGAAGAAGATAATCAACACCGTCCTGAATGAACTTCTGTGCTGCTGTGATCTGTTCATCATTCTTTAAGCTGTATGCGAATGATGCTTCATATCCATTTTCTTCTGTGAACATTGCTTTCATATCTTTATCGTTTGCCGTACGATATCCTGATTCATTCGGATCATTATTGATGATACCTACCTTGATCAGATCTCCTGATGCTGCAGGTGCTTCTGCATCTGCACTTGCATCTGCACTTGCATCTGTGCTTTCCTCTGTGCTGCTGTCAGCAGGAGCTGTTGTGTCTGCTGCGCTGCTTCCGCATCCTACCAGCATTGTTGCGATCATTGCGGTGCTAAGTAAAATCCCTAATAATTTCTTTTTCATGGCGTATCCTCCTTTTTGCTTGTTACCACGTTTTTGATGATCTAATCATAACGTAATCTGCCGGCAAAAAATACGGAGTTTCTTTTGAATAAAGTGTGAATTTTTTCTAATATTCGGGATGTTATTATTTTTTGTAAGAAAAAGTTGAATTTTTTACGAAATATGTTTGATTTTATTGCATGGAATCCTGACATAGACTCTTGTCCATTCCCCATACTCGCTTTCCAATTGTAATCCATACCCCTGTCCATAATTCAGACAGATTCTCTGCTGCACATTATAAAGTCCAAATCCGCTTGGATTTTCCTTCTCCTCTATTTCACCATCCAATACTTTTTTCAGACGGATCAGCTTTTCCGGATCAATCCCGCTTCCGTCGTCATAAACTTCAAATATCAGATAATCTCCCTCTATCTGTCCGCTGATACGGATATGCCCCAGCCTTCTTTTGTTTTTAATGCCATGGTACAATGCATTTTCAACAAGAGGCTGCAATGTCATTTTTAATATTTTGTATTGATACAACTCTTCCGGTATTTCTATTTCATACTCCAGAATATCCTGATAGCGGAACTGCTGGATCTGGAGATAACTTTGGATATGCAGCTCTTCTTCCTGCACCGTAATAAAATCCTGCCCCTTCGAAAGTGTTGTACGAAAGAAATCAGAAAGCGAAGATACCATATTGACGACCTGCTCTTTTTCGCCTGCCTCTGCCAGCCAGATGATCGTATCCAGCGTATTATATAAAAAATGCGGATTAATCTGCGCCTGCAGGAGCTTCAGCTCTGTTGCTTTCAGATTGAGCTGCTCCACTTTGATCCCTTCTACAAGATTGCCGATCTGCTCCACCATCTGGTTAAAACTTGTGCTTAAGATCGCCATTTCATCATCATTGCCACCTTTTGCCCGGACTGCAAAATCACCCTGTCCAGCAATTCTGGTTGCTTCACACAAGCTTTCGATCGGTTTTGTGATTCTCAGCATGATCTTCCGACTGATGATGAGTGCTGCTGCCAGGATTAAAACAAAGCTTACTGTCACCGTCCGTGTTGCCTGATCCACATCCATTCGGATATCACTTCTGAGGTTTTCCAGATTTGTCGCCTGATAATAAATATACTGCTGGATCTGATCCTGGATCAGCTGTGTCAAAATACGGATATTAACATCCAAACGTTCCATATTTTTATCGTATTGCCCGGAAATCAGCGCATCCTTCTCTATTTCTTCCACACGATCCTCTAATGTATCCAGTGCTTTCAATATCATCGTCAGCTGATTCTTCGCATACTCGTCCTCTGTGGCATCATACATCTTCTGAAAGGACTGCCTTGCATCATCTATCATTTCATGCGGCTTTTGCGTATCGACAAGCTCCTTGGCACGTTCAGAGTTTACCGCAATGATATACATGATGTAATCCATATCATCCTTAAAATTGATATTATATGCATTAGCCATTTCAATCTTTCCAACGATCGCATCATAACGATCCGCAAAACTGTAGATCATAATGATCAGGTAGATAATGATCACAACCAGCGGCAGCAGACAAATACCCATCAACATATTCAGACGTTGTTTCAGCAACGAATTCTTTTTCAAAACTGCCTCCTGTCTTATACCTGTGTACGGAATTCACGCGGGGTACACTTTTGTACTTTTTTAAACAGATAACTGAAATAATGCGCATCCTTGTAGCCAACTGCATACGCAATTTCTGCCGTTTTCATTGTACTGCTCCGCAGAAGCTGCTTTGCCCTTTCCATTCTGACGTTTGTCAAATATTCAATAAAGGTTTCTCCCATTTCCTTACTGAATATTGTACTGAAATGACTTGGACTGATATTTACACTTGCAGCCACTTGATTCAGTGAAATATCTTCTTCCTCATAATGATGCTCGATGTAGGAAACAGCCTCTTTTAAAAGATCACTGTAACGCTTCCTTGACACAGACTCCCGACATTCCAATGTTGCATCGAGTACTTTTTTGATATATTCTTTTGTCTGCTCTATTGTCTGTATCACCTGTTCCATTTCCTTCAGATCACCGCAACGCTCTACCAGTTCTTTTGAGGAAAATCCAAGCCTTTCCAGAAAAGCTACCGCAGCCAGATAAAAATCCATGGTAACATACTGTCTGAACATCAGTGACTGGACACTCTTTTCACCCAGACTCATAAAATAATCATCTACAAAGTTGGAAACTTCCCTGCGCAGACCTGTATGAATGAAATTCTCAATAATTTTGTGATTGAGTTTATCAACCTGTACAGAACTGATCAGAAGTTCTTCATTTTCATTCTTTTCAGTCTGCGGATTTTCGGATGATCCGACATCTCTGACCGGTATTTCCAAAATCTGGTTCCACTTTTTAAAATACTGGAAAGCAAACTTCTTTTCAGCCTCTTTCAGAGAATTTTTGATCTCCCTGAGTCTTTCCACCGGATTTCCGAGTGCTCCGAAGTATTCCACCGGCGGATCTGTTTTTTCTGTGATCTGTCTGACTGTCTTTCTGCAGCTTTCAATCCGCCTCTCCATCTTCTCTGCATCATCCGCAGTCAGTAAGAAGAGCCATTCATCCACGCCTCTCCGGAAAGAAAATACACCGCTTAACGTATCCAGCGCGCTCTCAATTTCAGCATACGTCTCCTGCTTTCCCCCGTTTTCGGTAATTTTTAAAAGCAGTATATTATATAAGGGCGCACTCAGATCCATCCCCAGAGATTCTCCTGTCTCCAGCATTTGAGCCAGACTTAGATTCTGTGTTATGATCTGGTTTAAAAACCGTTCTTTTTCCAGCTCACGGTTTTCCTTCATATCTTCTCTATACTTCTTGATCAGTTCTTTTTCTTCCTGCTCCTGTCTGATCACTTCTTTCACCTGTGCGAGCACATCCAGAAGCTTTGCGGAAGAGATTGGTTTCAACAAATATTCCGCAACCTGTAATTTGATCGCCTCTTTCGCATATTCAAATTCATCATATCCGCTCAGGATCAATATTTTGGTTGCGGGAAGTTCTTTTCTGACCAGCTTACTAAGCTGTAATCCATCCATAAAAGGCATTTTGATATCTGTGATCAGAATATCCGGCTTCGTCTTTAAGATCATCGGATATGCGAGTTCACCATCTCCCGCTTCTCCCACAAACTCATATCCTTCTTTTTCCCAGTCAATACTGTTTTTGATTCCCTTACGGATTGCAATTTCATCTTCCACCAAAAAAATCTTTATCATCATCCGAGCCCCCAGAAAAATAGTACTATTTTTATCATCTTATATAATTTGCCGAAAAATAGCAATAAATAAATCCGGTCTTCTAACAGACCGGATTCCAATCCCTTTACGCATTTATATAGCTGCCACAATACGGACATTTGCTGGAATACCCCGTTGCAGCCTGAAAGCTGGAACCACAGTTCGGGCACGAAACAGCCACCATTTTCAGCTGCATCGGATCTACCGGCTTGTCATCCATCAGTTCTTCCTCTCCCGGCAGATATTCACTTCTGACAGATTTCGGATCATAGTCATATTTATCTCGGTAGCAATAAATATCAACGGTCATTCCGATAGGAAGCATTTTAGAGGAACCCTTTTCAAAACATGTCGGAATGACAGCCTCTCTTTCTGTGTGCGTTTCATCGAAATAGTGCACCACTGTATTGACTGTATAAGAGTTATTTACCGTAAAAGAGGTATTCTCCACATAGCTGTACACTTTCGCCACATACTTTTTCCCTTTTTTCCGAATTCTCCCTTTGACACTCTTATGTATTACAATTCCCGCCAGAAATCCAATACCAATCACCACAAAAATAAGCGGCATAAAAACTGCTCCTCCTGCCTCTGCAAAGCCTCCTGAAGTTATAAATACCAGAAATACACCTCCGCCAATTATCACATAGGCAGCACCCATGATTCCCAGAATAAAATATATCACACCCATCTCGTTTCCTTTCTTCCGTCACCTATAACGCATCTGAACCAATAAGATCATTTTGTCTCGCAGAACAGTTACATTATTTCCTATTGCAAATACCTCTACCATCCGTTTCATGCAGGCGTTTTCTAAGTCCGGCAAAAAACTGCTTCAAAATCTGGCTGCATTCCGCTTCGCAGACACCATAGGTGGTCTGCACCTGATGGTTGAACTGCTTCATCGTAAACAGATTCAGTATAGAACCGGCGCAGCCTGCTTTCGGATTCATCGCTCCGATCACAACCTCCTTGACACGCGCCTGCACGATCGCGCCCGCGCACATCTGGCATGGCTCCAATGTCACATAAAGTGTGCATTCCTCAAGCCGCCAGTCATTTAATTTTTTACTTGCTTTCCGAATGGCTGTGATCTCCGCATGCGATAATGTACTCTTATCGGTATTGCGTCTGTTATAACCGCGTCCGATCACTTTTCCGTCCTGTACGATCACACAGCCAATCGGTACTTCACCAAGCTCTTTTGCCTTTTTTGCCTGCAAAAGAGCCTGCTTCATAAACTTTTCATCCGTTTTTTGTTTGATTATAAGCGCCTGCTGCCTTGCTTCTTCTTCCCTGCGCAGCTTCTCTTCTTTGGCGCGAAGCCGGTTTTCCCGGCGTTTTAACTGTTTTTCTGTCAGTTCATGCATAACTGTTTTCCCATTTTCTCTTCTTTCCGTTCTGCCAGAATACTTATAGAAAGCTCAGTACATGGATCATCAATGCCGCAGATATTAGAAGGGAGACTACCATAACTTTTCCCCATACAGGCTTTCTATTCTCGTCCTGCTCCTTTATCCCTGCAAAAATACAAAGCAGTGTCAGTAGAAAAGCAAATACGCAGACAAGCTTTTTCACTGCGAAAGTTTTATAGTCCGTATCCAGACATGACGAAGTACCTGTGACTAACTGAAACCCCGTCATATCCATATCAGAAAACGAATCACTATACTCACGCTCTACCTTATAATCCAGCTTCCGTTTTTTCGCCTTCAATGTATAGCTTCCACCTATTGCCTTGCCATCTGCATCAAAATTTTGATCCAGCCACTTTTTCGTTGCACGTACAATATAAATACTACCTTCCTCAGAATTAACACCTATATAGTAATACTCATTTCCTATCGGTATCAGCCCATTGATGGAATGCTCAACCGTAAGATTTCCACCTGCCATGTCAATCTCTGCTTCCACATAATCACTCTTACTTGTCAGATCCGTAATCCCTGTGATCAGTAAATACAGACCAAGGCCGATAAATAACACAGCCACAAAAATCTTCGCTAATTTCTCTTTCATCTCTCTCCCTCACTTTTCTCTCTTCTGTTTTCTTTTTGTATTGACCGCCTTAGCGTGTTCTTCCGGTTATTCCTATCGCAGATATTCCTCCGGAACAGGATAACCCGCCTGTTTCAGCCTCCATGCATAATCAGGATTTCGCAGACGCGCTACTGACTGTTGTCTCTTTTGTTCCCACTTTTTTACCTTACTTCCGTTTATAATGCGAATCAACTCAATGATTCCGCCAATGATCAGAATCGATCCCATCACAGTAAATACAACCGGAAGTAACCATCTGCTCACTGCAGTATCCGACATGCCAAGCTCCCTGTATCCAATCAGGTGAATTCCTCTGTACAACACAAATGTACCTAACGCGATCAGAAACATATACGAGCCTTTGGAAAATTCGCTGCCCGGCAATCCCTCAATCGCCAGTTCATGATATCTTTTGTCGATATAACTGCCTCCACATTTTCTACACGTTCTGATCGGGCTCCCACAAAAATACTGTCTGCTATCATAATAAAAAAATTTTTTATTACAACAGGGACATCTGTCTGTCGCTACCTGCATCTTTTTCCCTCACTTTTTCCTCTGGAATAAAACACCTGCCTCTATCATACGGGGTATGTGCAAAAATAACAAGTATTTCTGCACAAAATGTCCTGCTCCGCTATACCCTCAGACAATTTAAAGTGGTATACTGTTTATCTAAGACATCGCATCCCCGCAGAGCATTTTTTGTGTAATAGGAAAGAAGGCAGCTTATGTTATTTTGTGGTTTACAAAAAACAACTTTATTAGATTATCCGGAGCACGTAGCAGCTACTGTTTTTCTCGGTGGCTGTAATTTCCGTTGCCCATATTGCCAGAACAGTGACCTTCTATTAGATCCTGCTTCTTATGCTGCATACACAAAACAAGATATCCTTTCTTATTTACAAAAAAGAAAGAATATCCTGACAGGTGTCTGTATTACCGGCGGCGAACCGACGATCTATCATGATCTGCCTGATTTTCTGGCCGAGGTCAAACAGCTGGGCTATCTGGTCAAGCTTGACTCAAATGGCAGCAATCCTTTCATGCTGCAGACGCTTTATGAACAGAAGCTGATCGACTACGTGGCAATGGATATTAAGTCCGGTCCTTCCGATTATCTGAAGGTGGCAGGACTGACTGATCCGACAGATCACAGTACTTCTTATGCCTTTTCCGATGAAATGCTTGCCCGCATCCGCGAAAGCGTGCATTTTCTGATGCATGAGACAGATGAAAGGCGTTTCACCTACGAATTCCGCACCACAGTCGTCCGAGAGCTGCACAGCGCAGACACCTTCCGCGAGATCGGCGACTGGATCAAAGGCGCCAAAAGATACTTTCTGCAGTCCTACAAAGAAAGTGAACGGGTTCTATGCCCCGGCTTTTCTGCCTATTCCCGCATGGAACTGGAGAAGTTTATAGAAATACTGAAACCAAATATCCCTTCGGTCGCACTGCGGGGCGTAGACTGATCGAGCTGCCATGCGCCACACTACTGCCTGTTCTGCCTTGTCAGCCGCACTGACCGTTCGCATATTTATCTGACTTTACACAGAAAATACCCATATGCCCCCATCTGTGGCATTTCTGCTCTGCTTTCTTCCCCAATTTCACAATGTTGCAGATTTTCCGCCTCAATGAAAAGTGGAAAGCCCATCATTTTTGCCGCGATCGCTTCCCGCTGGCTAAAATTACCCGGAACACCGATAAACCCGTCACCAGCCACCACATGTCTGTACTGATAATATCCATGCAGCAAAAAGCTGTTATAATACAGCTCTCTCTGTTTTTCTCCCATGGAAAGAAGCTGCGTCAGATCCTGGATATAGAGCACTTGATTTTCCGGTATTTCAGTCTTCTTCCTGCTTTCTTTTGTCTCTACCCGGCTCTTGTTTTGCATCTCCTGTGATCGTTCCTCATCTCCCGGCGCCACTTTCGATTCTGATTCCGGTTTCTTTATTTGGCATTCTTCTGATTTTGATTTCTGCTTTGTTTCTTTCCATTCTTCCGATTTCTTTATCTGGTGTTCCTCAGATTCTGATTTCTGCTTCATTTTCTCTTCTTTATCTATATCCGGGATCTGCATCCTCGCATCCGCAGCTTCCACATTCTGTTTTTCCTCTGTGACAGCATCCGCTTCTCCACGGATCTCCTTTCCTCCGGGCAAAAAGATCCTGCAATCCACGATCCCTTCCATTTCTTCCGCTTCCTCCAACTTTTGCAAAAACTGCATCTGCCGTCCGCCGGATACAAATACAATATCCCAGCTTTTTTCCTTCTCCTGTCCGCCCAGAAGATAACACAGTCTGCAGCTTCCTTTTCCCCCGGCAGCCGCCAGATCCTGCAGTAGAAATTCCACCTTTACCTTTCGCCCCATGATCGTCAGCTTCCGCAGCCCCGCTTTGGACAACATCTGTTCTCCTTTATACACATAAACATAATCCTTTTTCTGCGTAAACAAAATAGCACTTCCCTATATTGAACCATTTAATCCAATATATGAAAGTGCTTGCAATGTCATGCATCTTTGATGCATGATGCAGCCTCGAGCATTGCGCAGCAATTCTCATGCGAGAGGTTCCCGTAATGTCATGCATTCGAAGAATGCATGATGTAGCCTCAGCCCATCACCGAAGGTGATTATACATGGGCTGAGGTTCCCGTAATGTCATGCATCACTTGTCGCATATTTGCGTAGCAAATGTGTGACCGGGAATGCATGACATTTAATAATCCATACTCTCCAGATAACGCATATACCGCACCACCATAAGTGCGATCTTCAGTGTCAGTGCATCATCAAAGATACGGATATCCAGTCCTGTATATTTTTCCAGTTTTTCCAGACGATACAACAGTGTATTTCTGTGGACATATAATTGTCTGGAGGTTTCCGATACATTCAGATTGTTTTCCAGGAATGTATTGATGGTGGTAAGTGTCTCTTCATCCAGTTCTTCCGGAACCTTTCCGCCAAAGATCTCTTCGATGAACATTTCGCAGAGATTGATCGGAAGCTGATAGATCAAGCGTCCGATTCCGAGTGTGCTGTATGCTGTGACCGTCTTTTCCGCATAAAAGATTTTGCCGACATCCAGTGCCATTTTGGCTTCCTTATAGCTCTTAGAAACATCCTTCAGCTCCTCTACGATCGTACCGTATGCCACACGCACATTGATCATCGCTTCTGTGTTCATCATTGCAACGGTTGTTTCCGCTACTTCTGCCACTTCCGCATAAGAATCCTTTGCCTCTACCTGTTTGATAACGATCAGTGTGTTTTCATCTACTGCCGTTACATAATCGCCGGACTGCGCAGAAAACATACTCTTTAAAAATTCCATGGCATAATTTTCTTTTCCCGCCGGAATTTCCAAAAGCAGAACGACTCTTGGCTTCTGGATCTCAATATGCAGCTTCTTGGCACGATTATAAATATCTACCAGAAGCAGATTGTCCAGGATCAGATTCTGGAAGAAATTATTGCGGTCAAACCGCTCCTTATAGGCTGTGATCAGATTCTGGATATTGGATACCGCAATCTTTCCGATCATATATTCCTCACTGGAATCACCGCAAAGAAGTACATATACCGGATCTTCTTCATCATAGATCTTCAGATACTGACAGCCCTGAAGCACCTGACTTCCTGCCGGAGAGGCAGCGAACTCCGTAATAAATTCCATATTATTGTCAAACCGGTCCGTGTTCTTTGCTACCATAACTCCTTCTACATCAACGACCGCAAGATCCACCTTTGTAATTGTCTTTAAATCATCCAGGCAATTCTGTACTACTTGTGCTGTTATCAAATGCACACATCCTTTCTATACCTCTCACAGACTCGAAAATCCCGCTACTTCGTAGCGCCGCTGCTCCGCTGCTTCTGATTCTGTAACGAGCAAGCTCGTTACTGGGCGATAAGGCATCCTCCCTCGGGAGCACAGCCATTATATACTCGCTCTGCTCGTGGGCTGTGCCAGTAGTCAGGTTCCACCGCTTCGCGGTTCCCCTAACTACATACCGTGGGTCCCTCCTTACCGCAAGCCTCGCACAGACTCGAAAATCCCGCTACTTCGTAGCGCCGCTGCTCCGCTGCTTCTGATT
>OIXG01003003.1_pt1 | contig 11791 bp, 7 predicted proteins | sample 1587731 | NCBI WGS metagenome assembly OIXG01 (sample SAMEA3888908, study PRJEB22519) | human gut metagenome | biome: human gut; feature: human-associated habitat; material: faeces | place: Denmark | collected 2010
AAGCCGGAGGTCATCAGCAGCTGCTTAAACTGCTGGGGAGCCTGGGGCAGAGCGTAAAACTTGCCCGGATGGTTTCTGGACGGTACCAGATAATCTCTTGCGCCCTCGGGAGAAGAGCAGGTCAGAATCGGCGTGGTAATCTCCAGGAAGCCGTGGTCGGTCATGCTTCTGCGAAGCTCTGCTACCACGTTGCTGCGCAGAACGATGCGCTCCTTGACATCCGGGTTACGGAGATCCAGATAACGGTATTTCAGGCGGGTATTCTCGTCCGCCTCCTTGGAACGGTTGATCTCGAAGGGCAGCTCGTTGTAACGGCAGCGTCCCAGCACCTGAATGCCGGTGGGAACCACCTCGATTTCACCGGTGGGCAGCGCCGCGTTCTTGCTGGAACGCTCCCGGACCACGCCTGTAATGGACAGGGTGGACTCGGTGTTGACGCCGGACAGCTTCGCCATCATTTCCTCGGTCTCGATAACGGCCTGGGTGGTTCCGTAGAAATCTCTCAGGATCAGGAAGCCCAGGTTCTTGCTGACTTTACGCAGGTTTTCATACCAGCCTACCAAAGTGACAGTTTCACCTGCGTTTGCGAGACGCAGCTCGTTACAGGTGTGTGTTCTTGACTGAAACATACTTTTTTTCCTCTCTTATCTATCGCTGTTATTATGATTTAGAACAGGCCCGGAAGATCTGCCAGCGCCACCTCGGTCTGCTCTCCGGTAGCCATATCCTTTACATTGGCCGCGCCTTTTTCCAACTCGTCCGCGCCAATGATGACAACCTTCTTCGCGCCGATTTTATTGGCGTACTTCATCTGCGCCTTGACGCTTCGATCCATGTAATCGGTCTCCACAATCAGACCGTGGCTGCGGATCTCATTGACCAGCTTATAGGCCTTTGCTTTCGCCTCTGCACCCAGAATTCCCACATAGAGATCGGGTGTTTCCATGGCCGGAACCTCCACACCCTCTTTCTCCAGAAAATACAGGATACGCTCGATACCCATACCGAAGCCTACAGACGGAATATCCTGCTTCTCGTCGATCTCATGAATCAGACCGTCGTAGCGTCCGCCTCCGCAGAGGGTGAAGCCATCGGAATTCACGAACTCAAATACGGTCTTGGTGTAGTAATCCAGACCGCGGACGATGCCGGTATCCACCTCAAAGGGAATGCCAAGCTCGGTCAGCAGATGCTGAAGCTCGTTAAAATGGTTCTTGCACTCCTCGTCCAGATAGTCGATGGTGCGGGGCGCGTCCTTGACGATCTCCTTGCACTCCGGAACCTTGCAGTCGATGACACGCATGGGGTTCTTCTGCATACGCTCCCGGCAGGTGGGACACAGGGCGTCCTCATGCTTACGCAGGTACGCAAGCAATGCGTCATTGTAATCCTTCTTGCAGTTGGGGCAGCCGATGCTGTTGATATGAAGCTTTACATCCTTAAGACCCAGCTTTTTAATCAGGGTCGCTGCCAGGGAAATGACCTCTACCTCTGCCAGCGGGCTCTTAGAACCCACAAACTCCACGCCAAACTGATGATGCTGACGGAGACGGCCGCTCTGGGGCTTCTCGTATCGGAAAGCCTGGGTCACATAGTAGAGCTTGGTGGGCGCCGGATTGGCGTACATATTGCGCTCCAGGTAAGCACGCATGGCTCCCGCGGTTCCCTCGGGCTTCAGGGTGATGCTTCTGCCGCCCTTATCCTCGAAGGTATACATCTCCTTCTGCACTACATCCGTGGTCTCGCCCACGCCGCGCTGGAACAATACGGTGTGCTCGAAAATCGGGGTAATAATCTCTGTCATATTGTAGGTGCGGGCAAGCTCTCTGGCCTGCTTCTCCACCCAGGCGCGCTTGTGCATCCGCTCGCCGTACCAGTCTTCCACTCCTCTTGGTGCCTGTGTTATCATATCGTCTCCTCCTCTGTAATCCGAACCTTCAATCCGGGCAGCGCCCATTTTCCCTGCCACTCCGCTTCGTGAATGGCCCGCTGAAAGGCCAGAAATACTTTCATGTCAAAATTTTTCACTTCATCAATCATCAGCTCCACCGCCGTATCCGAATCAAAAGCGCTCCGGTAAGGGCGGTCGGAGGTCAGCGCCGCGTATACGTCGCAGACCCGCAGGATTTTCGCGCCCAGCGGAATCTGATCGCCCGCCAGGTTTTCCGGATAACCGGAGCCGTCGTAATTCTCATGATGATAAAGTATGCTCTCCAATACAAAATCGGAGAAATCCAGCCGCATCAGCTCGTCGTAACCAAGCCTGGGATGCAGCCGCACATATTTCATTTCCTCGATCTTCAGGGTGTCTTTGTCGCGGCCATAGAGATAGCCGGATACATAGAGCTTGCCGATGTCGTGCATCATACCGGCCAAAGCCAGTTCATGACACTGTTCTTCATACAGTCCCAACTCCTTTGCCACGCAGTATGCCAGGTTACTCACCCTGATTCCGTGGTTGATCTCCTCTGTGACGTCCTCCTCAAAAAAGGAAAGGGGGTTCATTTCACTCATGCTGTCTACCTCCGTAATTATTCAGTACCTGAATAATTACATCAGACCATTTTTCAGCATGAAGCTATGCTTCCGTTCGATCATCTCGTCAATGCGTTCGATATACTGCTTCACGTCTTTGACATTCTCCACGCGTTCGATATGGTCAGACGCGAAGACGAATTTCGTAGAAGCTCCTGCGCCTGCCGCCAGAATGGTCTGCTTTTCTTCCATAATCAGTATATTGTAAATTCCGGCTTTGTCAACCTTTGCGTAGCCCACATTTTCAAAATTACCCGCCATATTCTTCTGACGGTACAGATAATAGGGATATACGCCCTGTTCCACACAATACCGATAGGTCAAGTCCATGATCTCCTGACTGTTCCGAAGCCCCATCTCCTCATAGGTATCCCGGAACAGCTTGAGTCTGGCCGCCCGCTTGACCGCCAGGGAATGGACGGTGATACTGTCCGGATCGAGCTTTCTCAGCTCCTCCATGGTATGGCGCACATCCTCAATGTCCTCGCCGGGAAGTCCCACGATGAGGTCCATATTGATATTGTCGTGGCCTGCCTCCCGTGCCATAGAAAAGGCCTGCTTCGTCTCCTCTACCGTATGCTTCCGGCCAATGAGATCCAGGGTCTTCTGATTCATCGTCTGGGGATTCACGGAGATACGGGTGACCTTATGCTCTTTTAAGACCTTCAGTTTCTCCGGGGTCACGCTGTCGGGACGTCCGGCTTCAACTGTCAATTCCTGTAAATAAGTAAAATCGAAATTCTGCTCAATACAGATCATGAGCCGATCAAGCTGCTCCGCCGTCAAGGTCGTGGGCGTACCGCCGCCCACATACACGGTATTCAGCTTCCGGCCCGCGTAAGCCTTTCCGAGGAACGCAAGCTCCTTAAAAAGCGCTGCCAGATAATCCTCCACTTTCTTCTCCCAGAGCTTGATCGGAGAGGACGAAAATGAACAGTACAGACAGATGCTGGGGCAAAACGGGATGCCCACATAGAGACTGTAGCCGTTTTCATAATCCAGATTTTTCAGGACCTCTTTCTCCCGGTTGGCAATGGAGATGGCGAGAGCCGCCTTTTCCTTGCTGCAATCATAGGTATCCCACATATACCGGGCAATTTCCGGATTGCTCCTGCCCTCCTCCAGCATGGCCATGGGAATCTTCGTGGGCCGGATACCGGTCAGGGTGCCCCAGGGCAGGGTCTCACCGGTAAAGGCGCAGAGCTTGTCGTACATCAGCTTCTTTAACTGATTCTTTACCGCTTTCCGGTCCGGATTTTCCACATAAACATGGCCTTTCTCCTGAAAGGCCCCATTCTGAATGATAGAAAAGCTGATGTCCCGGTCGGTAACTTGCACATCCATCTGAACCGGAACCGCTTCTGTGAAGGCTTCTTTAACACGGACCTGAACCTCCTCGCCGCCGTAAAAGGCCTGAATCAACGAATGAATGTCATACGCAAAGCTTTCATCATTTATCTTAACTTCAACCATTTATCTTATCCTTTTTCTTATCCCAGATAGGGGTTGTAACGCCGCTCCGCGCCGATGGTGCTTTCTTCCATATGACCAGGGTACACCTTTGTCTCGTCCGGCAGCGGCGTAAGCTTCTCTTTGATGCCCTGTACCAGTGCGCTCATGCTTCCGCCCGGGAAATCGGTCCGTCCCACAGAGCCTGCGAACAGGGTGTCTCCGGAGAACAGCACGCCTGCTTCCGCGCTGTAATAACAGCAACCGCCCGGCGTATGGCCCGGCGTCGCAAAGACATGGAACTCCATGCCTGCCACCTCTATCACCTGCTCATCTTTTACCCACACGTCTGCGGCAAACGCCACGCTTTTCCGGAAAAGCGCCGGAGACAGATTCTGCTCCGGGTCTGCCAGCAGCTCTTTTTCCGCTTCGCAGGCATACACGGGGATCTCAAGCTTTGCCTTCAGCTCCGGTACGCCCAGCATATGATCCGCATGTCCATGGGTCAGAAAAATAGCTTTCAGATCCAGTCCCTCGTCCACGGCCCTTCGAAGCACCACCTCCGGCCGATCCGCCGGATCGATGACGATGGCCTCCTTCGTGGCTTCATTTATGACAAAATAGCAGTTGGTCTGTATCTGACCAAGCACCATACGTTCTACTTTCATCTTATCCTCCAGCGGTTCATCAGCCGGTGGCGCGCTCCACGTCCATAACGCTCTCCACCTGATACAGCTTCTCCGCAATTTTCTGCAGCTCCTCTTTGCTGCTGATCTCAAAGGTAATGGAAATCGTCGCTGTTCCCTGCTTGCTGGTCCGCACGTTCATCTGGGTCATGTCAATATTCCGCTCGGTGAAGATTTTGGAAATATCTACCAGAAGCCCGGTGCGGTTGTTGGCGTAGATCTTGATCTCCGTCGCGTACTTCTCGCCCGAAGAAGCAGATCCCATATCCTGCCACTCGGCGTCGATAAGTCTGGCACGCTCGGACTCCTGCAGACACATGATGTTGACGCAGTCAGTCCGGTGAATGGACACGCCGCGGCCACGGGTTACATAGCCCACGATCTCATCGCCCGGTACCGGGCTGCAGCACTTGGAGAAACGCACTGACACATCGGTCAGTCCCTTGACGATGATGCCGCTCTTGGACTTGGCCAGCTTCAGCTTCTTGTCACTGTTCTCGGTGACCGCCTCCATAACCTTCTCATCGGTGATCTCCTTCTTGTGGATCTTCTCATACTCTTCCACCATCTTGTTGACCACCTGGCCCTCTTTCAGGCCGCCGTGGCCGATGGCCGCCAACACGGAATCCCAGTCCTTGAAGCCGTATTTCCGCATTACCAGATTCTGGAATTCCGGCTTCATGATATCGGACATATTGATGCTCTTGGCCTTGCAGTACTGGGTCAGCATCTCCTTGCCCTTTAAAATATTATCCTCTTTAAACTGGTTTTTAAACCACTGATTAATCTTATTCTTCGCCTGCGTACTTTTTACAATATTCAGCCAGTCTCTGCTTGGTCCTTTGGAATTCTGGGACGTCAGGATTTCGATCCTGTCACCATTCTGGATCTTATAATCAATATTTACAAGCCGTCCATTCACTCTCGCACCGATCATTTTATTACCGACAGCACTGTGGATCGCATAAGCAAAATCCACCGGTGTGGAACCATTCGGCAGATTCTTGACATCTCCGTTTGGTGTAAAGCAGTAAACATCCTCCTGGAAGAGATCCAGATCCCCTTTCAGCAGACTTAAGAACTCCCGGTTATCCGACATATCTCTCTGCCACTCCAGGATCTGACGCAGCCAGTTCAGCTTCTCTTCCTGGGAATTCAGGCCCTTGGCATTACTTCCTCCGGTTTCTTTGTATTTCCAGTGTGCCGCAATACCATATTCTGCTGTCTTATGCATCTCCTCTGTCCGGATCTGGATTTCAAACGGCTGTCCTGCCGGTCCCATCAGTGTCGTATGAAGAGACTGGTACATATTTGCCTTTGGCATGGCGATATAGTCCTTGAATCTTCCCGGAATCGGAGTATACATCTCATGGATCACTCCCAGTGCGGCATAACAGTCCTTCACTGAGTCCACAATGATCCGCACAGCGAACAGATCATACACCTGATCCAACGTCTTATTCTGGTTCACCATCTTCTTATAAATACTGAAGAAATGCTTCACTCTTCCATAAACCTTGGCTTTGATCGATGCATTCTCCATATGCTTTGAAACTTCCGCAACGATCTGCTGCACAAATTCTTCACGCTCTGTCTTGCGGGCATTCAGATCCTTTACCAGTTGATAGTATACTTCCGGCTGATAATATTTTAAAGAAAGATCATCCAACTCCGTCTTGATCTTGGAAATACCGAGTCTCTGTGCAATCGGTGCATAGATATCCATCGTCTCACGGGCCTTTTCTTTCTGCTTCGCCTCGGTCATAAATTCCAGAGTCCGCATATTATGAAGACGGTCTGCCAGCTTGATGATAATCACACGGATATCCTTTGCCATTGCCAGGAACATCTTTCTTAAGTTCTCTGCCTGTACTTCCAGTTTATCCTGTGAATAACTCAACTGCCCTAACTTCGTGACTCCGTCTACGAGCAATGCGACCTCTTCCCCAAACTCACGCGTAATATCATCCAGCGTCATCTCCGTGTCTTCCACTACGTCATGCAGCATACCGGCAACGATCGTCTCTTTATCCATCTCCAGTTCAGCAAGAATGATCCCGACCCACAAAGGATGGATAATATATGGCTCTCCTGACTTGCGTACCTGATCTTTATGAGCTTCTTTTCCGATACGGTATGCCTTTTCGATCATTGTAATATCCGCTGACGGATGATACTTACGTACCCGGGCAATCAGTGCCTGGTACAACTGTTCCGGATCCTGGTAATCTTCCGGTGCTTTCACCGCATGTCCATCCACCATTTCAAGATTTTTATTCAGCTCTTCATACTCCAGAGTGCCTGCCATATCGACTTCCCCTTTCACTCATCCTTTGTATCTGAATCTGTACACCAGATTATCTGCTTTTGGGTACATTTCAACTTAATATCATTAAGTATAACACCATTTTCCCCATTTTCAAACAACAACTTCCAACTGTTGTGCAATTTGAGCATATTGCACGTGAAATTCCGATAATTCACCCTTTCATTACTGATAATTTACAATTTCAAGCTGAATACTTCTTTTTCCCATATATTCGTTGATCTTCGGGTAAAAAGTCAGAGGCATTACTTTTCTTTGTTCCATCACTTTCAGGCAGTCTTCTACATCTCCGAAATAAATCCCATCCATCTGCATGCCTCGTTCATTTCTCAGCCTGCACTTTAATACATTCCGGTTCTTTCCAAAGATCCTCGGATCGATCACACTGAGATTTCTTTCCGCAAATTTAGGCTTTTCATTTCCCATGCCAAAAGGCTCTAATCTTTTCAGTTCTGCGATCAGGTTCTCATCAATATATTCAAACGGAAGGCATAAATCAATCGATACCCGCTCCTGCATATCCTCCTCTGTCAGTTGTGCCAGTTCATTGATCTTCTTTCTGAATAATCCAATCTTTTCCTCAGGCAGAGAAAGACCGGCTGCCAGTTTATGTCCGCCGAACCGGGTGAACAGTTCCGCACACCGGTTCATCTCTGCAAACATATCATATGCTTCAATGGAACGTCCTGATCCTTTTGCTCCATTTTCTGTCTTTGTCAATACGAAAGTCGGACGATAATAACGTTCTTTCAGTCTTCCTGCAATGATCCCGGCAATACTTTCATGGCAGTCCGGCAGATAGACAACCAGGACACAGTCTTCCTTCAGAGCGGAAGTTTCAATCATTTCAACTGCCCGTTCCACACCTTTTTCTGTCATTTCCTTCCGGCTTTCATTGAGTGCTTTCAGATCTTCTGCCATCATCACTGCTTCTCTGCGTCCCGGTGCATTGAGCAGTTCCAATGCTCTTTTTGCCGTATCAAGTCTTCCACAAGCATTGATACATGGACCGATGACAAAACCAATATGATAGGTATTCAGATTTTCCACATCGATTCCAGTACATTCAAACAATGCCTTCAGCCCTTCATTTTTCGTCTTTTTCAGCATTTCCAGACCCGTCCTGACAAAAATCCTGTTCTCTCCTGTCAGATTTACCACATCGCCGATCGTAGCGATCGCGACATTCTCGATCAGATATTCTGCTTTTGCCGGATCCATCTCCAGTTCCTCCAGCAATACCCGCACCAGTTTATAGGCAACCCCTGCTCCGCAAAGCTCTTTATATGGATAATTGCAGTCTTTCTGATGTGGATCGATCACCGCATCTGCTGCGGGGATCTGATAAATGCGAACACCATTTTCTTCTTTAAATTTCACTTCATGATGATCCGTCACGATCACCGTCATCCCTTTTTCTTTTCCATATGCAATCTCCTCAATTGCCGCGATTCCATTATCACAGGTGAGGATCGTATCAACCCCATCCTGGTATGCACGGTCAACTAATGCCCGGTTCAGACCATAGCCATCTTTGATCCTGTGCGGAATATCTGTATCCACATCCGCACCTGCCAGTTCCAGTCCTTTCTGCAAAATATAAGTAGAATTCACCCCATCAATATCATAATCACCTATGATGCGGATTTTTTTCTCTTCTGCAATCTTCTCTTTCAAAATTGAAACCGCACATTCCATATCTTTCATCAGCCGTCCGTCATAAAGATCTTCTGGTGTGCCATTCAGATACAGATTGATTTCCTCATCTGTCCTGACTTCCCGGTTTCTCATGATCCTTGCGATTACCGTGGAAACTCCATATTTCCTGGCAATTCCGTTGAAATCTGCTTTTTTCATATTGATAAACCACTTTGCCATCTGTCATTTTCTCCTGTTCTTCACTTAAACGAACAGAAGCCCGTCCGACTTTACTGCCGGAACAGGCTTCCTGTGAATATCTGCCATAAAGCAGGCTGAAACTTCAATGCTTATTTATTTTTCTTTTTCTTATCTTTAAAGGATTTTTTCTTCCCTTTTTTCTTGCCGCTCTTTGCAGTATTTCCATCAGCCGGAGCTTCGGAACTATCTACCTGTTCAGCCTTCTTTGTATCAGCAATGGCTTTTGTTCCGTTAGAAACTGTGGCAGCCTTTGCACCGATCTTCGTCTTCATTACATACCAGAGTGCACCGGTAATGCATACAGATGTATAAGCACCACATACGATACCTACCATCAGAGGTGCAGCGAATTCCTTAATGGAGCTTACACCAAGGATATACAGAGCAACGACCATGACAAATGTTGTAAAGTTTGTATAGATCGTTCTTGTCAGTGTCTGAGTAATACAGCGGTTTACAAGATCCTTCAGATCTTCTGTACGGCTCTTTGTTGCCAGCGCCTCACGGATACGGTCAAAGATAACGATCGTACCGTTGATAGAATATCCGACAATTGTCAGCATACATGCGATAAATGTATTTCCGACAGATACTCTTGCGATTACATAGAATCCAAGAACTACAAGTACGTCATGCATCAGTGCGACAACAGCACTTGTTGCGAAACGAATATCTTTGAAACGGAACCAGATGTAAAGCAGCATACAGATTGTAGCAATGATCACAGCTATAACAGCATCTCTTCTCATCTCGGAACTTACTGTTGAGCTGATATTTTCTGTTGCAATGTCGGATGCCTCTACCCCGTAGTTCTCATTCAGATAAGAAGCAAGTGCTTCACGTTTCTCAAGATCAAGTGTCTGTGTCTTGAAAACTACCTGATTGCTGTCTTTTACTGTCTGAACCTGAATATTCTTATCTCCTGTGATCTCTTCCAGGCTTGGGATCATCTGGCTGTCGATCTCTTCCAGTGTATATTCTTTATCAAATGTTACATTTGTTGAAGTACCGCCTACAAAATCAAGGCTGTAGTTCATCGCACCGATTCCTCTTGCATGGTTCACGCCCATCATGACCGGTCCGCACAGGCAGAGGATGATTGACAGAACAAAGAAGATTTTCTTCTTTCCAAGGAAGTCAAATGGTTTACGTTCTTTCAGATGTCTTCCGTAAGCTTTTACATTATGGATACCAGCTCCGTAGAAAGAGAAAATGATCAGTCTCGTGATCACCAGTGCTGTAAACATGGAGATTACGATACCAAGTGCCAGTGTCTGTGCAAATCCCTTGACAGATCCACTTCCGCGAAGCCACAGCACACCTGCTGCGATCAGCGTTGTCACATTTCCATCAATGATGGCTGACATTGCTTTATGGAAACCGGATTTCAATGCTGCATGAACAGACTTGCCGGCTGTAAGTTCTTCTTTCACACGTGCGAAAATAATTACGTTCGCATCCACCGCCATACCAATACCAAGGATGATACCGGCAATACCAGGCAATGTCAGTGTAATATCAAATGCATTCAGGAGAAGCAGTGTGACCTCTGTATAAAGCAGCAGTGCCATACTGGCTGCAAGTCCCGGAAGAAGATATACCCAGCACATGAAAATACATACCAGTGCAAGACCAATTGCACCGGCGATCAGGCTTGTGCTTACTGCTTCCTGACCAAGCTGTGCTCCTACTACTTCTGAACTAAGCTCTTCAAGTTCCAGATTCAGACCACCGATACGGATCGTAGACGCAATATTATCCGCCTCTTCATAAGTCATAGAACCCGTGATCTGTGCTTTACCATTCTCGATCACCGTATTAACCTTCGGCACACTGATCAGTTCGCCATCATAATAGATTGCGATCGTATCATTGCTGTTATTAACAGCTTCCTGGGTTGCCTCTTTGAACTTTTCAGTACCTTCTGTTGTCAGTTCCAGATCCACAACATACTCTTTGTTTCCGGTTGTAGAATCAGAGATCTGTCCGGCAGAAGCAGTCTTTACTTCTGATCCGGTCAGTACGATCGAGTCGCTTTCTTTGAGTTCATCGATCGTCTTATTCAGCACATACCCCGAAGAGCCAAGCGTATAGTTCTCTTCACCGGCACTGTCCTTATGCTTGATAAAGTAAAGTGAACCCGGCTGTCCCAGTTCTTCCAGGATCGCATTTGCATCATTTACTCCAGGGATCTCAATACTGATACGGTTATCTCCTACCTGATAAGCCTGAGCCTCTGTACTGTACTGTTCTACACGCTTCTGCAGCTTGTATACAGTATCATCCATGTCCTTCTGGGACGGATTGTCTCCCTTAACCTGATAAGTGATACTTACACCACCTTCAAGATCAAGGCCGAGATTGATGTTCTTCGCAGCTCCTGTTCCTTTCAGGTCAACACCATACATACAAGATACTCCAAAGAGTACCGTTACGGCAATGACGAGGAACAGGCTGAGAAAACTTTTACCTTTTTTCATCTCTCATTTTCCTTTCTTACTTGTCTGCCAACGCAGCTTTTATCATGATCGCACATTCCACACGCTTTCTTTCCATCTCGCAGCTCACTTCATATGTATCATTGATGGTATGGTGGAACTTGTAAGAATTTGCCATACAGCCACCACTGCAGTAAAACCTTGCAAAGCAGGTCTTACAGCTCTCTTTCGAGTAAACGCTGCATCCGCGAAATTCTTCCGCAATCTCCGGTTTCACAATGCCCTCATCGACATTTCCCATGAGGAACTCTTCCTGGCCTACAAACTGATGACACGGATACAGATCTCCCCACGGTGTCACAGCCAGGTATTCGGTTCCGGATCCACATCCGGAAAGACGCTTCGACACACACGGACCTCCTTCAAGGTCGATCATAAAGTGGAAGAAATTGAATCCT
>OIXG01003010.1_pt1 | contig 11772 bp, 8 predicted proteins | sample 1587731 | NCBI WGS metagenome assembly OIXG01 (sample SAMEA3888908, study PRJEB22519) | human gut metagenome | biome: human gut; feature: human-associated habitat; material: faeces | place: Denmark | collected 2010
GGCTCTCGCCCCAGCAGGTCGTGGTGCTCCCCATTTCGGAGAAGTTCAACGACTACGCCCTGCAGGTTGCGGAGTACCTCAACCGCAGCGACGTGAGGACCGAGGTGGACGACCGCAACGAGAAAATCGGCCGCAAGATCCGCGACAACGAACTCAAGCGCATCCCCTACCTGCTGATCGTCGGCGAGAAGGAGGAGGCCGAAGGACTCGTGTCGGTACGCGCGCAGGGCGAAGGCGACAAGGGTCAGATGACGCTCGAAGGCTTCCGCGACTTCATCGCCGGAATGGTGAAGGAGGAGATCGAGGCCAACAAAATGGAAAAGAAATAACGACTCCGGTCCGCATCTGGGACTTCCCCTTTCGGGGGAAATTCCGGACGGCGGAGTTTACGGCCGCCGCAGGTCACGCCCCGGCAGCCGGACAATGAAAAACAAAAGTAATTAACCACTTTAATACTTTACGATTATCGCAGCACCGAAACCATTCCCGCCGAGGCCATTCAACCCCGGGAATAACCGGCCGAAACCGGCAGCCGGCACCAACAACCGGTACGGGCGCCGCCCGCCCGAAAAGGAGAATCCGCACCGCATCAACGAGCAGATAACGGCTCCCGAAGTGCGCGTCGTGGGCGACAACGTCGAACAACCGCTGGTTTTACCCATACGCGAAGCGCTGAAGCTCGCCGACAGCATGGAACTCGACCTGATCGAGATCTCGCCCAAGGCCGAGCCGCCCGTATGCCGCATCGCCGATTACCAGAAATTCCTCTACCAGCAGAAGAAGAAGGCCAAGGAGCTGAAAGCCAATCAGGTGAAAGTCGTGATCAAGGAGATCCGCTTCGGTCCGCAGACCGACGACCACGACTACAACTTCAAGCTCAAGCACGCCACCAACTTCCTGAAGGAGGGGTGCAAGGTCAAGGCGTACGTCTTCTTCCGCGGCCGTTCGATCGTCTTCAAGGAGCAGGGCGAAATCCTGCTACTCCGCTTCGCCACCGACCTCGAAGAGGTCGCCAAAGTGGAGATGATGCCCAAGCTCGACGGCAAGAAGATGAACATGATGCTGGCGCCCAAAACCAACAAGAAGTAGCGGCGGAGCGGTTCCGACACCGCGCGAAGCGACTATATCCGATCCATAATCGGGGTCCCGGAAGGGAGTCCGATTGTGGATTTTTATTTCATGACCGACGCAAGCGGCAGAGAGACGGCGGCCTTTCACACACCTGCGGAAGCGGACCTGCAGGCATGCACCTGCGGGAACGAGCTTTGGGGACGAACTGCGGGAACGAACTTCCGGGAACGACGCGGGGACAAGCTTTCGGGGAGGGGCTTCGAGGAGGGGCTTCGAGGAGGGGCTTTCGGGAACGACGCGGGGACAAGCTTTTGGGGACGGGCTTTCGGGAGCAGACATTCGGAAGCGCTACGCAGGGAACCGCCCTGCCGGACTTATTCCGTCCGCAGAAAAGGGATTTTGCCGAATTTCGAAATATATTTACCTTTGCAATGAAATGATTACGCAGGACGACATATTCGGGATCACGGACGACGCGGCGTTCGAAGCCGCCGCACTGGAGGTATTCAGGCGGCAGGCGGCCGAATGCCCGCCCTACCGCGAGTATCTCGCGCTGGCCGGAGTGCAGCCCGAAGAGGTGCGAGCGGCCCGCGAAATTCCGTTCCTGCCGATCGAAATCTTCAAGACCCACGACGTCTACTGCGGCGGCACGGAGCCGGAGGCGGTCTTCACCTCGTCGGCAACGACGGGCATGACGCCGTCGCGCCACCCGATGCGCTCGCTGGCGCTTTACGAACGGACGTTCCGCGCAGCATTCGGCACGTTCTACGGCGAACCGGCGCAGTGGAGCCTCTATGCCCTGCTGCCCAATTACCTGCGCCGCAAGGGGTCGTCGCTGGTCTACATGGCCGACCGGCTGATCGCCGACTGCGGTTCGGGCGGCTTCTACTTGGACGACTACGACGCGCTGCTGGCGGCCATGCAGGCCGATCCGAAGCCCAAAATCCTGCTGGGCGTAAGCTATGCGCTGTGGGATCTGGCGGAGCGTTACGCCCCGAAGCTCGAAAATACGGTCATAATGGAGACGGGCGGCATGAAGGGTTACCGCGAAGAGATTCCCAAGGAGGAGTTCCACAAAATCCTGTGCGGCGCATTCGGCGTCGGCGCGATACACTCCGAATACGGCATGGCCGAGCTGACTTCGCAGGCCTATTCGCAGGGCGGCAACCTCTTCCGCTGTCCGCCGTGGATGCGCGTCACGACCCGCGACGTGAACGATCCGTTCGATCCGCAGCCCGCGGGAACGCGCGGAGGGCTGAACATCGCCGATCTGGCGAACTGGTGGTCGTGCGCGTTCATCCAGACGCAGGACGTGGGCCGGGTCGATGCCCGCGGAGCGTTCGGCATCGAGGGGCGCATCGACCACAGCGACATCAGAGGATGCAACTTACTGGTACAGTGAACCTAAACGGGTTTCCGCCGCAAGGCGGGCAGGCCCCGATATAAAACCGAATTATGAAAACAGCAGCATTCGTCCCCATACGGCTCAACAGCCAGCGCGTCAGCGGCAAGAACCTGCGTCCGCTGAGCGGGTCGCCGCTCATGTGCCACATACTCCGGACGCTGACCGAGGTCGAGGGAATCGACGAGGTTTACGTCTATTGCAGCGACGAGCGGATCCGCGAATTCCTGCCCGAAGGGGTGCGGTTCCTGCGCCGCAGCGAGGAGCTGGACCGCGACACGACGCTGGGACGGGAGATTTACGACAGCTTCACCGCCGAGGTCGAAGCCGACCTCTATGTGCTGGCGCACGCCACGTCGCCCTTTATCCGCGCCGAGACCGTCGCGGATGCGCTTCGGAAAGTGGTTTCGGGCGAATACGACTCGGCATTCAGCGCCGAAAAGATACAGACGTTCGCATGGTACGAGGGGCGGCCGCTCAACTATTCGCCCGAAAACATCCCCCGCACACAGACCATCGAGCCGGTGTATATCGAAACCAGCGCCTTCTTCATCTTCCCGCGGGCCTTGTGGACCGGGCGGCACCGCAGGATCGGCGACAGGCCCTACATGGCGGTAGTGGACCGCATCGAGGGGCTGGACATCGACTATCCGGAGGATTTCACGATGGCCGAGATCATCGCCGCAAGCCGCAACCTGCCCAAATAAATTCCGGCGCATTTGCCGGTACATCAGACGATACGAAAAAGGAGGAATTTCGATTCCTCCTTTTCCGTTTTCATCGGGCAGCTCACTCCGGGTTCCGTTCATAGGCGTCGATCATCGAACCGCGGGTGCGGTTGACGATCCGCGCACCGAGCGCGGCGGCATAATCGCGCAGGACTTCGTGGCCGCGGAACAGTTCGGCGACTTCGGCCAGATACTCCGCCATCGTATAGGGTACGTGGGGAACCTTCTTGTAAATAGGCTGCGGCGCGGCGGCTTCCGCTCCGTCGTAATAGTGGCGGTCGATGCGGCAAAGCCGGTTCCCATCGTCCACGCAGAGTCCGTCCAACAGCGTATGGTCCACGCCGTAAAGCTCGATCCGCTTATACCCCAGCAGCAGAGCGACGTATTCGCCGACCTGCACCACCGTTCCGAAATTGGCGCTTCCCAGCCCGCGGCGGAAAAGCCAAAATTCGAGACTTCTGAAACCGCGGTACATCTGGGTATGGAACCGGACGATGCGGATATTGGAATTGGGCAGCGCGGCGCGGTAGTCGAAGCCTTCGGGGTTATAGTACTGCACGTAGAGGTTCATCGGCCACGCAACCTTGCGGGCGAGCGTCGCGTAAAGCGCCCGGACGCGGTCGCGGCATGCGCTGTCACGGAAGAACATCGGGTCGGAAAGGACGTAATACTTCGGCTTCACGACCTCGAAGCGGTCGTCTTCGGCGAAAAAATTGACAGCAAGGAAATCTTCGGTTTCGTATTCGCGGCGTTCGATCAGCCGCGGCAGGTCACCGGCCAGCGAGGGGCCGTTGCCCAGAATCACCATCGACTGCGCCGGCCGGCCGACCGTTCCGGCACGCCCGACGTAGTTGCGGAAATTCTCCTTGACTGCCATCACGGCGAAATACAACGCCGTGTCGAACGAGTTGCGGATGAAAGCGATGAGTTTCTCGGCTGCGGTCATAGTGCGTTATTCGTTAATTCCCGTCCGGAACGGGAAGAGCGGAACGGGAGCGGCGGGAGGGACTCCGCGCGCATAGGGCCGGCCGGTTTCAGCCCGGAAGGTCGCCTGAAGAGTGCCGCGCACCCGTTAATTATTTGCAAATGTAGCAAAAGATCGGTATCTTCGCAATAAATCAAACCGCTAAAAATGGCATCCGCAACCATCTCGGTCATCATACCCCTCTACAACAAGGAACGCGAAATCGGCGACACCCTGCGTTCGGTGCTAGCCCAGACGCTGCCCCCGGCAGAGATCGTCGTCGTGGACGACGGTTCGACGGACCGCAGCGCAGAAATCGTGCGCGGCATCCGCTCGCCGCTCGTGAAACTCGTCACGCAGCCCAACGCCGGCGAATGCGCGGCCCGCAACCGCGCCATCGCCGAATCGACGGGCGACTACATCGCCCTGCTGGACGCCGACGACACGTGGGAGCCGGGATTTCTGGAGGAGATCGCCGCGATGATCGCGGAGTTTCCGGGCTGCGGGGTCTACTCGACGGCCTTCAACATCGTCAGCCACGACGGGCGTTTCCCGGCCCGCACCCCTTCGGAGCGCGGCGTGGTCGCCAACTTCTTCCGCGACTCGGCGCACCGGTACATCTCGATCCCGTCGGCCAGCGCAGTACCGCGCGCGGTCTTCGAGGCGGTGGGCGGATTCCCCGAAGGGATGAAGATCGGCGGCGACATGTATATGTGGATCAAGATCGCCCGCCGCTACGCGGTCTGCTTCTCGCCCAAGCCGCTGGCGAACTACTCGAAGGTCGCATCGAACCGCTCGGCGTCGAGCTACACGCCCGAACGGACGCGCTATTCGTTCGAGGAGCTTTACGACCCGTCGGCGCCTGAGGAATACAACGAATTCGTGGCCCGCGCGGCATTGGGCAAAGCGCTCATCATCAGCGCCAAGGGCGGCACGAAAGAGGCGGCGCGCGCGGCGGAGTTTTTCGGCTACACCAAGACCTACCGCCGCACGCTGCGCAAGGTCCGCGTCCTCAACGCCCTGCCCCGCAGCTGGCGCGCTCCGCTGATCGGGCTGTACAACAGTCTGGCATGGCGCATCGCCCGCAAGGGTCTGTAAATCGAATACTGCTGAAAATGAGACACCTGCTGAAATCCGCCGCGGCAAAGGGTTTTCTTCTTACGGCCCTTCTGCTCTTCGCGGCAAGCATCTGCCGGGCGCAGTCCGCGGCGCCGGAGACCCCGGATTACATCCTGCGTTCGGGCGGCATGGAGCGCACCTACAAACTGCACCTGCCCGCCGGCCTGCCGGAGAACGCCCCGCTGGTCGTCGTCCTGCACGGCTACGGCGGCAACAACAATCCCGACCGTTTCGCCATGAACGCCACGGCCGACCGCCACGGTTTCGCCGTCTGCTACCCGCAGGGCGCCAAAGACGGACGCGGCAAGAGCTGCTGGAACGTGGGATACCCCTTTCAGGCCGACATGACCGTCGACGACGTGCGGTTCCTGACCGAGCTGGTGCGCCATTTGCAGAAAAAGCACGGACTGAGCCGGCACAACATCTTCTGCACAGGCATGTCGAACGGCGGAGAGATGTGTTACCAGCTGGCGGCGCAGCGTCCCCGCCTGTTCGCCGCTGTGGCGCCGGTTTCGGGACTGATGCTCGACTGGCTCTACAAAGCGGACCGGAGTACGGCGCCGGTTCCGCTCTTCGAAATCCACGGCACGGAGGACAGGACCTCGGCATGGCTGGGCGATCCGCAGAACAAAGGCGGCTGGGGAGCTTATCTGCCCGTGCCGCTGGCCGTACATTACTGGGCGGCGAAGAACCGCTGCACCGTCATGCAGACCGACACGCTGCCGGCAAAGGCACCCGGCGGCCGCACGGTGATCGCGCACCGCTTCACGGGCGGCACCGGGGGCAGCGAGGTGTGGCTTTACGAAATCGTCGGCGGCAAACACTCGTGGGGCGAGCAGGACATCGACACGGGCGAGGAGCTGTGGAAATTCTTCAGCAGGTTCGTAAAGTAGGCGGAACGGCCCCCGCAGGGCCGAAAGAGGAGTGCTCCGAACGCGGGCGGCAATAAAAAATGGTTCCGGATTTTTTCCGGAACCATTTCGTTTTCAGGAAGCGGTGCATCCGAACCTCCGCTCCGGCGGTCTTGCGGCCACTCTCAGTTGGCGAAGGTCAGGCCCTTGTCGTCGGCGCCGATCTTGATCGGTTTTTCGCGGTTGACGTCGCCGGCCAGAATCCGTTTCGAGAGTTCGTTGACGATGTAACGCTGGATCGTACGTTTGACCGGACGCGCGCCGTAGAGCGGGTCGTAGCCGGCGGCGGCGATCCATTCGCGCGCCTTGTCGCTATATTCGAGGCGGATGCCGTTCTCGGCCAGCATCCGGCGCACGGCGCCCAGCTGGATGTCCACGATGCGCTCGATATCCCGGCGCGTCAGCGGCTCGAACATCACGATCTCGTCGATACGGTTCAGGAATTCGGGCTTCAGCTGCTGTTTCAAAAGGTCGATGACGTCCATCCGGGTCTTCTCGACCACTTCGGGCGCGAGCTTCTCGCCGCTGAACGCCGCCGCGAAATTCTCCTGAATGATATGCGATCCCATGTTCGAAGTCATGATGATGATCGTATTGCGGAAGTCCACCGTGCGGCCCTTGTTGTCGGTCAGACGGCCGTCGTCGAGCACCTGCAGAAGAATATTGAAGACGTCGGGGTGCGCTTTCTCGATCTCGTCGAGCAGCACGACCGAATAGGGCTTGCGGCGCACGGCTTCGGTGAGCTGGCCACCCTCGTCGTAACCGACGTATCCCGGAGGCGCTCCCACCAGACGCGACACGCTGTGGCGCTCCTGATACTCGCTCATGTCGATACGCGTCATCATCGAGTCGTCGTTGAAGAGGAACTCGGCCAGCGCTTTGGCCAGCTCGGTCTTGCCGACGCCCGTGGTGCCGAGGAAGATGAACGAGCCGATCGGCTTGCGGGGGTCGTTCAACCCGGCGCGCGAACGGCGCACGGCGTCGGAAATGGCGGCGATGGCCTGCTCCTGACCGATGACGCGCCGGTGCAGCTCGTCCTCCATGTGCAGCAGTTTCTCGCGTTCGGAAGCCAGCATGCGCGTCACGGGGATACCCGTCCAGCGCGACACCACCTCGGCGACGTCCTGCGCATCGACCTCCTCCTTGATCATCGAGCCGTTGGCCGACGCCAGCTTGTACTCCTCCTGAAAGGCGGCGATCTCCTTTTCGGCCTCCTGAATCTTGCCGTAGCGGATTTCGGCCACCTTGCCGTAGTCGCCCTGCCGCTCGGCCTGCTGGGCCTCGATCTTCAGCTGCTCGATCCGGTCCTTGTTCTCCTGAATCCTCTTCAGCAGATCGCGCTGGCCCTGCCATTTGGCACGCATCTCGGCGTCTCTGGACTTCAGTTCCTCGATCTCCTTGGTGAGCTGCTCCACACGCTCCCTGTCCTTCTCGCGGCGGATCGCCTCACGCTCGATTTCGAGCTGGCGCACACGCCGGTCGAGGGTGTCGATCTCCTCAGGCACGGAGTTCATCTCCAGACGCAGGCGCGAAGCCGCCTCGTCCACGAGGTCGATCGCCTTGTCGGGCAGGAAACGCGAGGTGATGTAGCGCGTCGAAAGTTCGACGGCGGCGACGATCGCCTCGTCCTTAATGCGGACCTGATGGTGGTTCTCGTAACGGTCCTTCAGTCCGCGGAGGATCGAAATGGCGTCCTCCTGCGTCGGCTCATCGACCATCACCTTCTGGAAACGGCGTTCGAGGGCCTTGTCCTGCTCGAAGTATTTCTGATACTCGTCGAGCGTCGTGGCGCCGATGGTCCGCAGGTCGCCGCGCGCAAGCGCGGGTTTGAGGATATTGGCGGCGTCCATCGCGCCCGACGACTTGCCGGCGCCGACGAGGGTGTGGATCTCGTCGATGAACAGCAGTATTTCGCCTTCGCTGGCGACGACCTCCTGCACGACGGCCTTGAGCCGCTCCTCGAACTCGCCCTGATACTTGGCGCCCGCGATAAGGGCGCCCATGTCGAGCGAGTAGATCACCTTCGACTTCAGGTTTTCGGGCACGTCGCCGTCCACGATACGGTGGGCGATGCCCTCGGCGATGGCGGTCTTGCCCACGCCGGCTTCGCCGACCAGAATCGGGTTGTTCTTGGTGCGGCGCGAGAGAATCTGCAGCACGCGCCGGATCTCCTCGTCGCGGCCGATCACCGGGTCGAGCTTGCCCGAACGGGCCTGTTCGTTGAGGTTGACGGCGTACTTGCCCAGCGCGTCGAACTGCTGTTCGGAGGTCTGCGAATCGACCGTCGCACCCTTGCGGAAGATACGGATCGCTTCGAGAAGCTCCTTCTCAGTGGCGCCGCTGCGCTTGAGGATGTCGGCCGCCTGTCCGCGTTCGGCCACGAGACCCAGCAGAAGGTGTTCGACCGAAGCGTATTTGTCGCCGAAGTTCTTGGTGAAGTCCACGGCGCGCTGAATCACCTTCGAGGTCTCCTGCGCAAAGAACTGCTCGCCGCCGCCCTCGACCCGCGGCAGGGAGCCGACGGCGCGCTGGGTTTCGTCGCGCAGTCCGCGCACGTTCACGCCGACGCGTCCCAGCAGGAACGTGGCCAGCGAATCGTCCTCGCGGATCAGCACCGCGAGCAGATGGAGCGGCTCGACAGCCTGCTGTCCGCGCTCCCGCGCAAGGTTGAGCGCTGCCTGCAGCGCCTCCTGCGCCTTGATGGTCAATGTGTTTATATTCATAATCGCAAAGTTAAATTTCACACGGTCCGATGGTTCGCGTCCGGGGCCGCAACCTGCGGCTTACCGCCGCGCATGCAAGTCCGACTCACCCTCAAATCCCCGCCCGGCGGGGACTCGTCGCATTGCGACCGGATCGCAGACGCAAACCATTCGTCATCAACATCCGCAAAACACCTGCCAACCTCATTTTTCGGTCATTGTGTCACCTTTTGTCACAACACGCTGTCAAAATGCGCCAATTTGGCGCAACGGCGGACAGCCGCGCAGGGACGGCGGAGGGGACAATTTTTAATCCCGAATTTTCAAATCTTCGCTCATATTTCTTATCTTTGCGGAACTATGAGTGATTTTATCGTCAGCGCACGCAAATACCGCCCCGCGACCTTCGCCTCGGTCGTCGGGCAGAAACATATTACCTCGACGCTCAAAAACGCCATCGAGCGCGCCCAGCTGGCCCATGCCTACCTCTTCTGCGGTCCCCGCGGCGTGGGAAAGACCACCTGCGCCCGCATCTTCGCAAAGGCCATCAACTGCCTGAGCCCCAACGGCGCAGAAGCCTGCAACGAGTGCGAATCGTGCCGCTCGTTCAACGAGGGCCGCTCGCTGAACATCCACGAGCTGGACGCCGCGTCGAACAACTCGGTGGAGGACATCCGCACGCTGATCGAGCAGGTGCGCATCATCCCGCAGGTGGGCCGCTACTCGGTATTCATCATCGACGAGGTCCACATGCTCTCGGCCGCGGCCTTCAACGCCTTCCTAAAGACGCTCGAAGAGCCGCCCGCACACGCGATCTTCATCCTCGCGACGACCGAGAAACACAAGATCATTCCGACCATCCTCTCGCGGTGCCAAATTTACGACTTCAACCGCATCCGCGTCGAGGACAGCGTCGAATACCTCAAATACATCGCCGGACAGGAGAACATCTCGGCCGACGAAGAGTCGCTGAACCTCATCGCGCAGAAAGCCGACGGCGGCATGCGCGACGCCCTGTCGATGTTCGACAAGGCCGTGTCGTTCTGCGGCACGACGCTCGACTACCGCAACGTGGCCCAGACGCTCAACGTGCTGGATTACGACACCTATTTCAGCGTTACGGAGATGCTGCTCGCAGGCAACTACGTCGATGTGCTGGTCACGTTCGACACGGTGCTCTCGAAAGGCTTTTCGGGGCAGACCTTCACGGCGGGACTCAACCGCCACATGCGCGACCTGCTGATGGCCAAGCGCCCCGAAACGCTGCGGCTGATCGAAATGACCGGAACGCTGCTCGAACGATACCGGACGCAGGCGGGCGCCTGCAATGTCGAGTTCCTGTTCGGAGCCATCTCCATTCTGACGGAGCTTGACGGGAAGATCCGGCAATCGTCGAACCAGCGATTGCTCGTCGAGCTGGGCCTGATGAAGATCGCAGGACTCGGCCAAAAAAAAAATGACGATCTGACCTCCTCCGGGGAGTATTCCCTCCCCGCCCTCTCACCCCGTACGGCCGCAGGCGCGGCGGCGACTCCGACGGCTGCGGCACGACCCGCGCCGCAGCAGAGCGCGTCTACAGTTCAGGCGCAGACGGTTTCCGCGGCAGGACAAACGACGCCGGGTACGCCCCAGTCGGGTGCGGGAGCAACGGTGCAGGCCGCAGTTCGGCCGGAAGCCGGACAAACCGCGGTTCGACCGGACGCAGGGCAGGCCGCAACTCCACCGGCGGCAGGACAAACGGCACCGTCCGCAGTTCAGCCGGGAGCAGGACAAACGGGGCAAGGCACTGTTCGGCCGGAAGCCGGACCGACGGCATCGGCCGGCATACCGCAGGTATCCGGATTTTCCGTACGCGGAACCGCGATGCAGACGGCGGGTCCGCAGGCAGCGGAAGTTTCCGCTCAGGACAACGCTCGGCAGGCTGCGGCAGCCGGACAAACGATACCGGGCGGAGCAGCGAATCCCGCAGCGCAGGGAGGAATGGCGAATCCGGCGATGCAGAGCGGGACACCAAACCCGACCGCGCAGGGCGGAGCGGCAAATCCGGCGGCGCAGGGAGGAACGACGGGACCGACGGTACTGGGCGGAACACCGCATCCGACGGCACAAGGCGGAGCGACCGTCCCGGCGGTGCAAACCGCAGGCGAAACAACCGCTGAAACGGCTCCGCAGCCCGCACCGGCAAAGCCCGCAGTGCAGACCGCACCGGCTCCGGCACGGCGTCCGCTCATATCGGGCGCTTCGCTCTCGGAACTGCTCGCCTCGGCGGGCAGCGATCCCGACGAAGAGCTTTCGGACGGCGAAACGCCCGACGAAGCCGAAGTCGTAACCGTCGATCCGGAGTGCGCCGAAAAGCTGGAGCATGCCCGCAGCAGGATACTGAACCTCATCAAGGAGAAACGCCCGCGCTTCGTGCCGGCCTTCGAGCTGATGACGTTCCGCGACAACACGATCTCGGTGAGCGTGCCGACGACCGAACTGCGCGAAGAGATTCTGCGCAGCAAGACGGGAATGCTGATGCGCATCGCCGAACTGGCCGGAATAGAGGGAATGATCGAATTGGAGGTCATCGTAAACGAGGAGATACGGGCGGTGCGGCCGATCAAACTCGAAGACCGGGTACGGTACATTACGGAGAAAAACCCGCTGGTGGCGGAGCTTCGCAAGGCACTGGATCTGGAGGTGGAATAACGCACCGATTTACGGCGCACGCCGCAGGACCGGTTCAGGCGAACGGCCGCAGACGGAGGCGCATGCTGACCGCCGGCACGACCGGCCGGACGCCGTACAATATTGATAATCAAGACAAAGAAACAATAAAATGGCAACAAAGAATTTCATCGAAGAACTCGAATGGCGCGGCATGATCCACACG
>OIXG01003017.1_pt1 | contig 11747 bp, 10 predicted proteins | sample 1587731 | NCBI WGS metagenome assembly OIXG01 (sample SAMEA3888908, study PRJEB22519) | human gut metagenome | biome: human gut; feature: human-associated habitat; material: faeces | place: Denmark | collected 2010
TCTGCAGCATTCTTTCCGGGTACTCTTTCTCGTCATAGCCGAATATTTCACTGCCCCGGAGTATACTCCCCCGCAAGGGGAAAGTCAAGTGACGCGGCCCGTCTGATTTTTCATCTGGTTTGCCTCCGGAGTGAAAGCATTTCAGACAAGGGCAGTGCCGGTGTCTGCGACAGGCGATCCGCAGGCAAAGCAGAAGAGGCCGCCTTATCCGCACAGCGAACAAGTGATATACCAGAAAGCTCGATCTTACGGCTGATTTCGCAACTTTTTCTGTCAAAAAGTGGTTAAGCTGCGGCAAAGATTTTTCTTTTTGTGCTTTCGATTTTCCGCGGAGCATTCTTTCCTCTGTTGCTGCACGAAGTTGATTTTTTCTAAATTTTCTACGATATTCCGTAAAATTGTTCGTTCCTGCTTTCCAGTTCGTCTTTTTACTGCACCACCGGTTTCACCGGACATGCAAAACACGCCGCCAAATTTTGAAATTTTGGCTGTTTATTTTGAAGCCAAGAGATGGTATATAAATTTTGTCAGAACATTTTGCGGGCAGCGAACCTGCATTCATGCAGCCGTTTCAAAGCGGCGCGACAATTTTGATAGAGAGGTGATTGGTGTGTTTGGGTATCATTGTGTTATGGAACGACTTTATCATCCCGCGTGTGGTGTGTATACATCCTTTGGCATCGCCGCGTGTTCTACATCTCACGGACGACACCGAAAACTGCGGTTCATCTCAGATGTCTCCGTTGACCCGGTGCGGGTCCTTCGCCTGGCCGCGCGCTGTACCGCGTACCAGCTCGATCCGTCTCAGCTGATGGATGTGGTGGAGGATCTGCTGGCGGAATAAGGCCGCTTTTTGCGGGAGGAGTTTTTTCTGTCACAATTCTATGGTATACTGGTAGAAAAAACGCCGGAGGATACCACCATGGCAGAAATGAACCAGGCCCAGCGGGAGGAAGAGCTGGCCCGCCGTGAGGCACTGCTTGCCCAGCGGGAGGCCCAGCTGGAAAAGGAGCAGGCAGAACTTGCCGCCGCCAAAGCCCAGAGCGCTGAGAGAAAAAAGACTCTGCTGGACAACAACGACCCGAATTTCGTCAACCCCAAGGAAAAGCTCTACGATAAATTTCCCCTCACGGTCCACCAGATGGACATCATCATTGGGGTGCTGTTTGCCCTCATTCTTCTGTTTCTGGTGCTGGGCATGACACACACCAGCTTTTTCGGGTTGTTCGGCGGCTGAACCCTGCCCGCCCCACCCGCACAGGAACCAATAAACGCACGAAAGCCCCGGCCGGAGCCGGGGCTTTCTGTTTGCTACAAATGCCTGTTACAGCAGGACGTATTTCAGGATGAACAGAACGGTCAGCACATACATCAGGGGGCTGATCTTCTTCTCCTTGGCCTTGCCGGTGATGACATTCAGCAGGGTCCAGGAGATGACACCGATGGCGATGCCCTCAGAGATGCTGTATGCGGTGGGCATTGCCAGGATGGTCAGGAATGCGGGGATGCCCTCAGCAGGATCGTCGAACTCGATCTTCAGGGCAGAACCCATCATGTAGAAGCCAACGATGATCAGGGCCGGAGCGGTCGCAAAGCTGGGGATGGTCAGGAACAGGGGGCTGAACACCACGGCCAGCAAGAACAGCACACCGGTGGTCATGGAGGTCAGGCCGGTGCGGCCGCCCTCGGTCACGCCGGAAGCGCTCTCGACGAAGGTGGTGGTGGTGGAGGTACCCAGCACGGCACCGGCGCAGGTGGCGATGGAGTCGGCCATCAGCGCGCCCTTGATGTTGGGCAGCTTGCCCTCCTCATCCAGCATGTCGGCCTTGGAAGCAACACCGATCAGGGTGCCCAGGGTATCAAACAGGTCAACGAAGAGGAAGGAGAACATCACGGCGAAGAAGTTCAGGATGCCCACGCCGGAGAAATCGGTCTTGAACACCTGACCAAAGGTCTTGCCCAGAGCAGAGAAATCGAAGCTGATGAAGCTGGTGGGGATGACGCTGTACATGCCGACATCGGGGTTGGGGATGTAGATGCCGGTCAGCTCGCAGAGGATGCCCAGCACCCAGGTGATGAGGATGCCGTACAGGATGCCACCCTTGACCTTCTTGACCAGCAGGATGGCGGTGATGAGCACGCCCACCAGCGCGAGGATCGCACCCACGCCGATGCTGTGGAAGGTCTCGCCCTTGAAGTGCTGATAGGTGACAAGGGTGGAATCGCTGTTCACGATCAGCTTTGCGTTCTGCAGGCCGACGAATGCAACGAACAGACCGATGCCCACGCTGACAGCGCTCTTCAGGGTCATGGGGATGGCGTTGAAGATGGCCTCACGCACATTGGTCAGGCTCAGCACAATGAAGATGATGCCCTCCACAAAAACGGCCATCAGGGCCAGCTGCCAGCTGTAACCCATGGTCAGGACGACCGTGTAGGAGAAGTAGGCGTTCAGGCCCATGCCGGGAGCCAGAGCGAACGGATAGTTGGCCAGCAGAGCCATCAGGGCAGTGCCAACGAACGATGCCAGCGAGGTGGCGATCAGGACCGCATTGGCATCCATGCCCGAAGCGGACAGGATGCTGGGGTTGACCGCAAGGATGTAGGCCATCGTCATAAAGGTAGTGACACCCGCCATGAGTTCGGTCTTGACATCGGTGTGGTTTTCTTTCAGGTGAAAGATCTTTTCTAACATGAAAGTTCCTCCTGTGTTATAGTAAAAATAAAAACCGCCGCGTGGGAACCGGCGGAAAGAACAGCTCTCATTGTAGCAGAACTGTTCCCACCTGTCCATGGTCGAAACACAGAAAATTCACGAAAAGTTCAAACTTTCTTGTATAGGTATGACTTATCCGAGGGCTTTTTGGCGTTTTATGGAATTTTTTCTTTCCAGTTATGGAGTTTGTGCCGCTCCGTATATTCCCATAGTCTGTATTTGCGATAAAATCCACCTCCTATTCACAAGAAAGCGCCCCCGCTCACTGCGATCTTACAGTGAACGGGGGCGCTGTGCTTTTTCATAGAAAAGAGCGGATTTTGCAAGAAAAAATCTCCGTAGGCCCAAGGGGCTTACACCTGATGCTCTGCGATCCACTGGCCCATCTGCTGGGCGATGGCCTTGATCGAGCCATCCTCAAAGGGAACCTTCAGCCCGGCGGTCTGCATCAACTCTGTGTAGCTGGCCAGACCGGCACGGCGCACCAGCTTGAGGTAGCGCTCCCAAGCATCCTTGTGGTCCTTGAGGCTCAGCAGGAAGAACTGCAGCGCGGCCATGGTGGACAGGCAGTAATCAATATAGTAGAAGGGGCACTCATAGATGTGGAGCTGACGCTGCCAGCCGGCACCGCGGCCATAGAAGGGCAGGTTGTCGAAATCGATCCAGGGGCGGTACTTGTGCTCCAGTTCCAGCCAGACGGCGTTGCGCTCGTCCGGGGTGAGGTCGGGATTCTGGTACATCCTGTGCTGGAACTCGTCCACGATGCAGCCATAGGCCAGGAAGAGGAAGCTGTCCTCGGCGTGGAGCAGGGCGTATTTCCCGGTGTCCTTGCCAAAGAGCAGATGGTGCCAGGGAGCCGTCAGGAACTCCATGGCCATGGAGTGGATCTCGGCGCTCTCCATGCCGGGGCACTCGAGGTCTGCAGGGACCTTGGGGTCACGCTCGGCCACATAGCCCTCAAAGGCGTGGCCGCACTCGTGGGTCAGCACGTCCACGTCAGCAGAGGTGTTGTTCCAGTTGGCAAAGATAAAGGGGGCCTTGTAGGTGGGCAGACTGGTCATATAGCCGCCGGACATCTTGCCGGGGCGGCTCTCCACGTCGAACAGCTCGTTGTCCTGCATGAAGTCAATGAATTCTGCGGTCTCGGGGCTCAGCTCGTGGTACATGGTGCGGGCGGCGGCCATCCGGGCATCGTAGCCGGGGATGGGAGAGGGGTTGCCGTCCTGAAACGCCACAGGCAGGTCGGAGAAGGTCAGGTGAGAGATGCCGGTGCGCTTGCAGCGCAGCTCGATCACCTTTTTCAGCTCGGGCACCACATCGCTGGCCACCTGGTCGCGGAACTTCCGGATCTCGGCAGGGCCATAGCCGATGCGGTTCATCCGCACATAGGAAAGCTCACTGTAATCGTGGTAGCCCAGGATCTGCGCCTGTGCGTTCAGGTTCTTGACGATCTTAGTGTACAGGCCATCCAGCTCGTCACGGTGGGCATCGAAATACGCGGCCTCGGCCTCGTAGGCGGCGCGGCGAACGGCAGGGTCCAGGTTCTCCTTATAGGGACCCAGCTGGGGAATGGTCAGCTGCTTTCCGTCAAACTCGACCAGTGCGCCGCCGTACACCTGCTGGTACTGGCTGACAAGGGCGTTGTACTCCTTTTGCAGCTCCACGGTGCGGTCATCCATGCCCAGCACGGCGTTCTTCATACCGGCCACGCAGGTGGTGCCAAAGGCTTCGGTCAGCGCGTCCACATGGGCGTTGGCCAGAAATGCCCGGCTGATCTCCACCCGTGCGTTCTCCACGGCGGGACCGTTGGCATCAAAGAAATCCTGCTCGGCCTTCCAATAAGCGTCACGGGTGTCGCAGGTGTAGTGGATGCTTGCCAGCTGTGCGGCGGTGCTGTAATCGGCAAAGGCGCGGCTCTGCTCGTAGTAAACATTCACCAGCTCCTCGCCGCTGGCAGCCCCGGCGGCCTTGGCGGCCAGCGCCTTGCACTGGCCCAGCAGGGCATCAATGTCCGGGCGGGTATAACTCATTTCGCTGAATTTCATGGGATCCATCCTTTCGTTCCTTCTTGTCTGAGTGCTGAACCCATATTAGCACGTTTGGGGAAAAAGGGCAATGGAAAAGAGGAACTGCCCCTGTGGAGGAAAGTGTGTCAGAATTGTAAAAGATAAAATATTTTAGCTATTATTCTTGACTTATCCGACGATTCAGATATAATGGTCGTGTTCGCAAGAAACCTCAAACTTTTTAGATAATAAAAATACAAACCAATCAAAGGAGAATATTACCATGACATTTGAAGAAATGAAGAAGATCGTTGTTGACACCCTGAACTGCGAGGAGGACAAGGTGACCATGGAGGCCAGCCTGACCGAGGATCTGGAGGCCGACAGCCTGGATGCCGTGGAGCTGAACATGGCGCTGGAGGATGCCTGCGGTGTGTCCATCCCGGACGAGGAGCTGGCAAAGCTCAAGACCGTGGGTGACATCTACAACTACATCACCGCACATATCTGAGGAAACATGCGATGAATGATATCCGAGATCTGCTCCCCAACCGGATGCGGGAGCGCACTTTCCAGCTGAAAGCCAAGCGGGATGCCGGAGCTGTCTGGCACGAACCGCAGTTTGTGGAGTGCAAGCAGTGCGGCCGCCGCGCTGCCCGCACCCTGTGGGGCAAAAGCCTGTATGTCTGCCCCAACTGCGGCTATCACATGCCCATTGGCGGGTATTACCGGCTCAGTCTGGTGCTGGATCACGGCAGTTTCCGGGAACTGGACGCTGACCTTGATCCGCAGGATGTACTGAACTTCCCCGGATACGGGGAAAAGCTTGCCGCCGCCCAGAACAAGACCGGCCTGCACGAGGCTGTTGTCACCGCCGTCGGCCGCATTGGCGGCGTGGCCTGCGTGGCAGCCGTGCTGGACAGCCGGTTCTTTATGGGCAGCATGAGCACGGCTGTGGGCGAGAAGATCACCCGCGCCGTGGAGTACGCCACCGCCAAGCGCCTGCCTCTGGTCATCTTTTCGGCCAGCGGCGGCGCGCGGATGCAGGAGGGCATTTTCAGCCTGATGCAGATGGCCAAGACCACCGCCGCCATCCAGCGCTTTTCGGCAAAGGGCGGGTTGTACGTCAGCGTGCTGACCCACCCCACCACCGGCGGCGTGACCGCCAGCTTTGCAAGCCTGGGCGATATCATGCTGGCCGAACCGGGGGCACTCATCGGCTTTGCCGGCCCCCGTGTCATTGAGCAGACCATCGGTGAAAAACTGCCCGCCGGGTTCCAGCGCAGCGAATTCCAGATGGAACACGGCTTTGTGGATCAGGTGGTGCCCCGCAGTCAGCTGCGGGATACGCTGATCCAGGTCCTGCAGCTTCATGCCGGAGGGAAACACGAATGATAAAAGATATTTTGGAGCAGCTGGCCCCGCTGGACGCACAGATCGCCGCGCTGAAGGGCAGCGGCAGTGACATGGAGGCCATCACCGCCCATGCGTCCGAACTGGCAGAGCTGGCGGTGGAAGAAGACGAGATCCTGCGCTCCTGCGGCCCGCTGACTGCCGAGGATCGGGTCTTTCTGGCCCGTCACCCGGAGCGTCCGCACATCGACGAGACGATCTCTGCCCTGTTCACGGATTTCTTTGAGCAGCGCGGCGACCGGCAGTGCAAGGAGGACGCGGCCATTCTGGGCGGCGTGGCCCGTTTCCACGGGATGCCGGTGACGGTCATCGGCCACCGCAAGGGCTCCACGCTGGAGGAAAATCTGGCCTGCAACTTTGGAATGCCGGGGCCGGAGGGTTACCGCAAGGCTCTGCGCCTGATGAAGCAGGCTGAAAAATTCGGCCGTCCCATCATCACCTTCATCGACACGCCGGGCGCTTACCCCGGCAAGGATGCCGAGGAGCGGGGGCAGGGCGAGGCCATTGCCCGGAATCTGATGGAGATGAGCGGCCTGACGGTACCGGTCATCGCCGTGGTCACCGGCGAGGGCTCTTCCGGCGGCGCGCTGGCACTGGGTGTGGCCAACCACATCCTCATGCTGGAAAACGCGGTCTACTCCGTGCTGAGCCCCGAGGGCTTTGCCAGCATCCTGTGGAAGGACTCCTCCCGCAGCGGCGAAGCCTGTGAGATGATGAAGCTGACGGCGCAGGATCTGTACCGCGGCGGCATCGTGGAAGAAGTGATCCCGGAGCCGGTGGGCGGTGCCCAGCGCTGCCACGCGGCCTTGTTTGAGCGCATGGATGCCGCTCTGCGCGCCCACCTGAAAGAATTGTGCCGCATGAGCGACCGGCAGCTGGCCGATCAGCGCTATAAAAAGTACCGCCAGATCGGAGAAACGAGGAACGCATGAATGGTTTACAGCTGATCGCCACTGGCGGGGCACTTCCCGGACGGACGATCACCAATGACGCGCTGAGCCGCATGGTGGATACCAGTGACGCATGGATCACCAGCCGCACCGGCATCCGCACCCGGCACTGGTGCACCGAGGACGAATCTGCCGCCACGCTGGCCATTGCGGCCGCGCGGCAGGCCCTTGACCGCAGCGGCCTTGCCCCGGCGGACATTGCCTGCTGTGTCTGCGCGACCCTTTCTGCCCCGGATGCCACCCCCAGCGTGGCCTGTCAGGTACAGGCGGCGCTGGGCCTGCCCGAAAACCGGCCCGCACTGGACATCAACGCGGCCTGTTCCGGTTTTCTCTATGGCATGGCCGTGGCGCGGGGAATGCTGACGACTCTGGGCGGGCAGTATGCCCTCGTCATCGGGTGCGAAGCGCTTTCCCGCCTGATGGACCCCACCGACCGCTCCACCTGCGTGCTGTTCGGCGACGGGGCCGGAGCCGCCATTTTCCGGCTGGCAGATACCCCCTTTGCGTTGACGCTGGGGGCACGCGGCAGTGATGTTCTCCATGCGGGCGGGCCGAGCCGGGAAGGCTCTGCCCCCATCACCATGGACGGCAAGGCGGTGTTCCGCTTTGCGGTGGATGCCCTGCCCAAGTGCCTGCACACGGTGCTGGACGAGACCCGTCTGACCCTCGAGGATCTGTCGTGGGTGGTCTGCCATCAGGCCAACAGCCGCATCATCGACCACTGCATCAAGGCCCTGCAGGCCGACCCGGCAAAATTTTATAAGAACATGGATCGCCACGGCAACACCAGCGCCGCCAGCATTCCGGTCGCCCTCAACGAGCTGGCCGAGAGCGGGCAGCTGACCCCGGGCAGACCGCTGGCCTGCATCGGCTTTGGCGGCGGCCTGACCTGGGGCGGCGCGATCCTGCAATACAAAGAGTGAATACGTCGGCGTTCCGGCAGCTTTCTCAAAACAGGCCATCCCAACGGACAACCCACAGAGAAGCCCCGGCCCGCCGACTGGAAACATCATATGAAATTACTGAACGAGATCTTAGGAACGAAATACCCCATCATCCAGGGCGGCATGGCAAACATTGCAACCGGTGAGTTTGCCGCGGCCTGCTCCAATGCAGGTGCACTGGGCATCATCGGTGCGGGCGGCATGAATGCCGACACCCTGCGCGAAAATATCCGCCGGTGCAAACAGCTCACAGACAAGCCCTTTGGCGTGAACATCATGCTGATGCACCCGCAGGCAGACGAGTTTGCCCAGATCGTTGTGGAAGAAGGCGTGCAGGTGGTCACCACCGGCGCAGGCAACCCGGGCAAATATGTTCCCATGTGGAAAGCGGCGGGCATCAAGGTGATCCCCGTGGTGGCTGCCGCCGTGCTGGCAAAGCATCTGGAGAAGCTGGGCATCGATGCCGTGATCGCCGAAGGGACCGAGAGCGGCGGCCATGTGGGCGAGATGGCCACCATGGCGCTGGTGCCGCAGGTGGTGGACGCAGTGGATCTGCCCGTCATTGCGGCGGGCGGCATTGCCGATGGCCGTCAGCTGGCAGCAGCCCTTGCGCTGGGTGCCTGCGGCGTGCAGGTGGGCACCTGCCTGCTGGTGAGCGAGGAGTGCCCCATCCACGAAAACTACAAGGCTGCCCTGCTCAATGCCAAGGACAGCGACACCATCGTGACCGGACGCATCGGCGGTTCCCCGGTCCGGGTGCTGAAAAACCGGATGAGCCGTGAATATGTCCGGCAGGAAAAGGCCGGTGCCGATAAGATGGAGCTGGAAAAGTACACTCTGGGCAGTCTGCGCCGGGCCGTGTTTGAAGGCGACATCTCCACCGGCAGTCTGATGGCCGGTCAGGTGGCCGGAATGCTCCACGAGGTGCGCCCTGTGGCAGACATTCTGGATGACCTGTGGAACGGCGGGAGGCAGCGTATCCACGCGCTGAGCGAGGAATGCTGACGCTCGGAAAGAAAGCCCTGTCTGTGCCCATCCTGCAGGGCGGCATGGGCGTGGGCGTTTCTCTGGGCGGGCTGGCCGGTGCCGTGGCGGCCTGCGGCGGCATGGGGTGCATCTCCACCGCCGATGCAGGCTACCGGGAGCCGGACTTTGCCCGTGACCCGGCCAGCGCCAACCACCGCGCCCTGACCGCTGAGATCCGGAAAGCAAAGCAGATCGCAAACGGTGCCGGTATGGTGGCCATCAATGCAATGGTGGCCACGCAGGACTATGCCGCCGCCATCCGCACCGCGGTGGAAGCTGGCGTGGACGCTGTGGTGTCCGGCGCGGGTCTGCCGCTGGAGCTGCCCGGCCTTGTGAACACGATGGAGGTCGCCATCGCGCCCATCGTTTCCAGCGGGCGGGCGGCAAAGCTCATCCTGCGCCGCTGGGCCAAGGAGTTCGGCCGCACCGCTGATTTTGTGGTCATTGAGGGCTGCAAGGCAGGCGGTCATCTCGGCTTTGCGGAGCAGGACCTGTTCTCCGGAAGCTGCCAGACGCTAGATGAGATCCTGCCGGAGGTGCTGGCCGAGGTAAAGCCCTATGAGGCGCAGTTCGGCCACAGCATCCCCGTGTTTGTGGCGGGCGGCGTGTACACCGGGGCCGATCTGGCTCACTTTACCAGACTGGGTGCCGCAGGCGTTCAGCTTGCCACCCGCTTTATCACCACCTACGAGTGCGATGCATCCCAGGGGTACAAGGACGTTCTGCTGAACGCCGGTTCTGAGGATGTGCGCATCATCCACAGCCCGGTCGGGATGCCGGGCCGGGCGCTGAACACGCCGCTGGTGCAGGCCATGGCGGAGGGCAGACGCTTCCCGCCCCGGCACTGTGCCCGCTGCCTGAAGACCTGCGACCCCGCCAAGGTGCCCTACTGCATCACCCATGCACTGATCGAAGCGGTCAAGGGCAACCTGGAGGAAGGACTTTTCTTCTGCGGGGCCAATGTGGGCAGGCTGGACCGGATGTACACTGTCCGTGAGCTGATGGATGAACTTGTGACCGAATGGAGGCAAAACCAATGAAGCTTGCCGTTTTGTATGCCGGCCAGGGTGCCCAGCACCCCGGCATGGGCAAAGAATTTTACGAAGCATCTTCCGCTTTCCGTGCCGCGTTCGACGCTGCAGACCTTCCGTTTGATCTGCACCGCGTCTGCTTCGACGACCCGGACGGCGTTCTGAATCAGACCGAATACACCCAGCCCTGCATGGTGGCCTTTGCCTGCGGCGTATCCGCCGTTCTGGCCGAGCAGGGAGTCAAGCCCGCTTATGTGGCCGGTCTCTCTCTGGGCGAATATTCCGCGCTGGAAGCCGCCGGTGTATTCACCGCCAAGCAGGCCATTGAGCTGGCAGCCTACCGCGGCAAAGCCATGGCCGACGCGGCCAGCGGCATCGACTGCGGCATGACCGCAGTGCTGAACCTCGACCGGGTCCCCCTTGCAGAATGCTGTGAGCAGGCATCCGCGCTGGGCTGTGTGCAGATCTGCAACTACAATTGCCCGGGCCAGCTGGTCATTGGCGGCGAAAAGGCCGCAGTGGACAAGGCTGCAGAGCTTGCAAAGCAGGCCGGTGCCCGCCGGTGCATCCCGCTCAAGGTGAGCGGACCGTTCCACACCCGTCTGATGGCTCCCGCCGGGGATGCCCTGGCAAAGCGCTTTACCGCCGAACCCTTTGGCGAAATGAGCGTTCCGGTGCTGTTCAACTGCCTGGGCCGCGAAAAAGCCGAGAGCGACAGCATCCCGGCCCTGCTGGTGCGGCAGGTACAGAGCAGTGTCTACATGGAGGACACCCTGCACCGTCTGGGTGAGCTGGGTGTGGATCACATTCTGGAGGTCGGCCCCGGCAATGCGCTCTCTGGCTTTGTGAAAAAGACCCTGCCCGGTGTGACTTGTGTGTCGGTGGAGACCCCGGCGCAGCTGGACACCGTTCTGAACGCATGGAAGGAAGAACAATGAACGAAGAAACCATCATCCGTACCGCCGTTGTGACCGGCGGAAGCCGGGGAATCGGCCGGGCAGTGTGCGTACAGCTTGCCCGGCAGGGCTGCCATGTGGTGGTCAACTACTGCCACGGCGAAGCGGCCGCCGCCGAGACCGTGTCTCTGTGCAGGGCCGAGGGCGCGCAGGCTGTGGCCGTGCAGGCCGATGTTTCCACCGCCGAGGGCTGCAAAAAGCTCTTTGAGGAGGCGGTGAACGCCTTTGGCCGGGTGGATATCCTTGTGAACAATGCAGGCATCACCCGGGACAACCTGATCCTGCGCATGTCCGAAGCAGACTTTGATGCTGTGCTGGACGCAAACCTCAAGGGTGCGTTCCTCTGCTGCAAGGAAGCGGCCCGCCGGATGGTGCGCCAGCGCTGGGGCCGGATCATCAATTTGAGCAGCGTCGTTGCCCTGCGGGGCAATGCAGGCCAGACGAATTACGCCGCCAGCAAGGCCGGGCTCATCGGCCTGACCAAAAGCCTGGCCCGGGAGCTGGCCAGCCGCAATGTGACAGTAAACGCTGTTGCGCCCGGCTTTATTGAAACTGATATGACCGCCGCCCTGCCGGAGGCTGTCCGCACCGAAATGGCAAAGGACATCCCGGCAGGCCGCGCAGGCCAGCCGGAGGACGTGGCAAACGCGGTGGCGTTTTTTGCCGCAGAACAAAGCAGCTATCTCACCGGGCAGGTGCTCTGTG
>OIXG01003019.1_pt1 | contig 11738 bp, 8 predicted proteins | sample 1587731 | NCBI WGS metagenome assembly OIXG01 (sample SAMEA3888908, study PRJEB22519) | human gut metagenome | biome: human gut; feature: human-associated habitat; material: faeces | place: Denmark | collected 2010
CGGTTACGATATAGTCCTGATGCTTCAATGACGGATCAGCTTTCTCTGCCAACGATCTGAAAGAGACACCATGCAGCCCTTCAGGAAGCCGGATGCCTGCCCAGTCGCAAACTGCTGCAAAAAAATCGACACCATTATTCACGAGTTGCGGCATCTCCTTGCCGGCATTCTTCTTTCCCGGTAAGGTTACAATCAGAGGGATATTTACCACCTCTTCATATAAAGCCGATTTCTGGTTCCAGTGGTGTGCTCCCACTCCGTCGCCATGATCACTGGTAAATATCACGACTGTATTCTTCCATAAATCCTGTTTATCTATAGCATTCAGAATCTTACCGATTTCCGCATCCACCTTTTCAACCAGACGGTAATAGAGGTTCCGGTAACGGCGCCAATCATCCGGAGTATAGTTACGGGTAGGATAAGCCGAATAATTCAGGCTCTGCTCATAACTGATAACATCAGCGTCATAAGGATTCTTAGCAAAATTAAGAGGTAGTCCCGGCCACTCATTCTGCGGCAGGGCTTCTATATTTCCCCAAGGCAAATTCTGGCTACGTGCGTACTCACAAATATTATGCGGGTTATCGAATCCTGCCACCAAGAAGAAGGGTTTGGTATGTTTTTGTTCCAGAAAGCCGACACAGGCTTCCGCCAGCCCATTATCACTATGAGGATGGATAGTAGTAAAACCAAACTCTTTATCCGGCATGGAGGCAGTATGTACATGCCATTTACCAGCATAGATACAATCATAACCGGCATTTTGCATCAGTGTTCCCAAAGTCCGGGTACGCAATGAATCCGGTATCGGCGTACCATTTCGGGCAAGTCCTACTTCGTGCGAAGTATAGCCTGTAAACATAGCTGCCCTGGCAGGTCCACTCAGGGGCGTAGAACAATAGGCATTACGGAACAGAACACCCGCCTGTGCCAGTTTATCCATATTCGGAGTATGCAAGTCATCGTTTCCCATGCAACTCATCGCAGAGGCTGTCTGCTGATCGGTAACAATGTAGATGATATTAGGCAACTCTTTCGCCCAAGCCAAAGAAGGAACGACAGCCGTTGCACACAACATTATATTCTTTACTTTCATCACAGTTCTATTTTAAGGATTAACTTCATTATTTTTTCAGTTCCACATCGAAGCTGGCGGCATCTCTGCACGTAAATTGCAAAACAGTCTGCTGCTTATCTTTGGAAATCACTTTGCAATAAGGAGTTTCTGCAACATTCCATTCACCCTTTAAAGTAACGGTTACAGGTATTTCACCACTATCATTATCAATCCAGGGACGCGAATAGATACTGCGTTCCATACGTTTGCCATCCTTGTCAAAAGCCTCATCGCTCGGACCTCGATATAGTGCCAGATCCGGTTGGGAAACGGTCAATAAGAGCTTATCTCTGTCTTCACGTATCATGACGAGGCAGGAAGTATCAGCTTTCTGTAGCAATCCCTCCTCAGGCAATGCCTGTGGTGTTTCAAAAAGCACATATGAAGTCAGGTTATCAGTCAGAGAACGGACGATATGAGCGTTGCGATCCTGTTGCAATACCTTGTAAGACGGTTTCTTTGCGAAAGCTTTCAAGGAAGCTGCATCCGTACGGGGCAAGACAGCATATTCATAGGAAGCACCTTTCGGAGCTTTTCCATGCTCTAATACCAATGAAACCCAATCACCGGAAGTAGGTTTCGGATTACGTTCACCTACGGTAACTTGTGGGAAATTCCTTTCATATTTCGCCGCTTTCATCGAGTTTTTCGACAGATAATATCCTACTCCGTTAGGATCGATATAGGTCTGTCCGTCACTTTTATAAGTTGCCCAGTAATCATGCATTTCGGGAGTAGTGGCTGCCAACTGGAAAACGGTAGTTTCTGTCGGGAACTCTTCATTTGTATTCTCAATATCCGTTCCCAAACATACGATCGTTCCATTGAAGAAGTGATAAGATTTACGGGCACGGTGTGAACCGTTGTACTTGTCATGCTCGTGAAGCTTCATGCCGAAGTTACCATTTAATTTTGCCTGAGACAAACCGCCTGCAAAAGCCTCGTCGGAATAAAGCATTTCTTCCATACCTGAGAAAGTATCTACATTCATCACTTTGGCACGAAGCTGATCGAATGGCAAATGAATAGTCGTCGTACCGGGAAAACGGTTCCAGTCAAAGCCTGCTTCCTGCCAACCACTGGTTGTAAAAGTAACCATTTCATCGGGTTTTCCGGTCAATATCTGCATACTTCCGTGAGCCAGGTAACGACCGAAGAAATTAGCATCCAGATAATGTTCGGCTGCCCAAAGGTAACGGGAATGCCCACGTACCACAGCAGCCCAATTATCCCGGCGCTGTACTGAAACGCAGCCGTACCCTAACGCCAAATTACCTTGCGGATCGGGTTCGGGACGGAATCCCTGTGCTTCAAATAGTTGTTTCAATTTTTGTTCATGGGCAGTAGATGCTTTCGGTAGATAATCAGGAGAATTCTTATCAGGAATTTCCGTATAAGAAACCAGACGCAGATAAGCAGCAGCCAGTTCAGGATCGTATTTTTGTTTTCCATCGGGAGTGCCAGCCAATGCCAAAGTAGCATATTGTATAGGGATCAACTGTCCCTTTCCATTGGGATGACGCCCTGACATGGAAAGAGCCCATTGCTTGGTATTACAATAGAAACGCATAGTGAGCAATACATTCTTTACTGTTTCGTGCGCTATTTCAGATACTTTGAATCCTGTTCCACTCAACAGATAAATCATATTCGTGGCACCATCCAGACCGCCGACCGCATAAGCCGGGTAGTTATTACGATGATGGAAACAAGCACCGTCTTTTTTGAAAGAACCGGCCAATCCAAGTGCCGGGCGGCAACCATAATCTATCCAACGGGAGAAAGAACGGAGATATTGAAGTTTCTCAGGAGTATCTTCCATAATCAGGATACTTGCCATGCGACCCTGCGTCTGCGTATTGAAAGTATCTATATCAATGCCATTAACCATGGGTTTAGGATATACTTCATTGGTGATGGCATACCAGCGCAAGGTGCGTTCCGCTTCGTTCAGCTTTCCGGTTTCCCTCAATACATCTTTCATGAGGAAATAGGCCACATACAAACCGCGCATACTGTATCCGTAATGATGGATATTCCCCCAACAACTGCCATAAGCCACTCCCTGATCGGTGATGTGGTCGTACATCGCCAGGAACTTCTGTTTCAGCTCATCCTTTGTCACAGCATCCGAAGCATTGTTATAGGCATAAGCTATCCGACGCATCAGATTGAAATACTCACTCATCTCCATCCCTAACTTGGTGAACATGCCTTTGTCCCAGTTGGGATACATACGTTCGTAAGCTTCAGCCTGGCGTACCATAAAGATGGGCAGTCCGCTTACAACACCGTCTTTATAAGTAATCCCATAGAAATCATATTTCTTACGGATACTTTTCATCTCTTTTTCTGTCAGTTTAGAAGGAGTATAAAGCATATCGCGGAAACGTTTCTCCATCAACTGCATATCTTGTCTGTCTTTCTCGCTAACCGGAGTAAGGGCTATTTCCGGTTTCCACAGGGAGTGTTCATAAATCACCAGCCAATGGTTGGTGGTTCCTTTATTAACGAAAGGCACCTGCACATCAGCTGTTTGCTGACGGGCATCCACTTTACTGGCAGTTATCAGATGGTCTATGAACAACTCTCCCTTTACATCAGGTGCAACGATACGCAGTTCATTCATCCCGGGTTCAGGAGTGCCTTGCATATCGCGCTCGTAGCAGACCCACGCAGCACGCCAGCCGGTGAAGTTAATACCGAAAGGAAAGGAAGTACACTTCTTTCCATCTTTCAGGAATTCAAACTCAATAGTAGTATCCTGAGCCTTTGCATTGTACACCCAAACTATAAAAGCGGAAAGATAAGTGTCTTTTCCGGTAGGGTCTTTCTTCTCAAACTTCAGATCACGCTGAAGGGTTAGTACAGAACCGGGGTCAAACGTCCAGCGCAAACTATGCGTACCATCTTTATAATGTTGGTCGCTAATGCCAAGCGTGGCCTTCGTAGCGCTCAGCCCGGCAGGAAGTTCAGGTTGTTCAAAAGAGAGCAACCGGTCATTCTTTACAACCTGTGCCGACAGGCTGAAAGAAAACAGTGCAGTGCATACAGCGGCAAGAATAGGTTTCATCAGATTAAGTTTCGTTATCATGGTATAAGAATATTAATAGAGTTAATTCAAGTGTTCGATACGGAAATTCGTGAAGCGGACATGATTTTGAAGAAGGCGTAAGCCAAAATGTCCATCGCCTGCACCGGCTTCGAGAGGCAGACGGAAAAGTTCCTCACCATCTACAAGAAAAGTTGTGCAATTGTCCTGAACGCGGATCTGAATATAATACCATTGATTAGGCTTCAACAGATAAGCCGGGTCAGTATATTCTTTAATCAGAGGTTTGATACGGGCCTCGTCTACATCATAAAACTGACCGTAGTAACGACGAAAACGGGTAGTGGTATTATCATTACCACCATAGCCTACATAAAAAAGGTTCAATGTATTATAGTTGCGGAAGACACCGTTTCGCCAAGTGGAACGGGCCAAGAGTTTGCCGGGATGTTTCGGGTCGTTTGCAGCCCAGAAGCAGTTCATATCACTCAGACGGTCGTGTTTACCGCCATTCATTACCATACAGATATGGTAACTGATCTCGTAATCGCCGGTCAGGCGATCTTTATACCATAAAGTAAGTCCTTCGGGGACAATCAATTCAAGAGTATCTTCACGAATGGTGAAGTCCATTATTCCCGACTGGTCTTCGGCTATCCAATGGCCCAATGAGAGCCGATCCTGTGCCAATACGGTACAGGGCAGGAAAAGAAAAAGACATTTCCACAGAATTTGTATGAAAGATGAATGTGTCATTTCCGGTATTAGTTTCGTTTACAATATTTCCACATTGCAAAGAAACGGTACTTTTTAGAGAAAATGACACATAAATCGTACAGAAAAGGTATATTTTAGTAATTTAAGGATGCATCTCCTCAAACGCTTTATTCTCCTCTTCTATCGTAGTGATGGTTTCCGGCAGTTCACTGATAGGAAGATCGAAATTATACCAGTCAGTATAGCAATCGGTAACGTACCACTTCCCGTCAATCAGTTCGAACACTACGCGAAGGGAAGCTTCCGACTCATCATAGCCAGCCTCAAACTCTTTATGCTTGGGGTTGTTCACGGTAAACCGGGAGACATAAACTCCGCCCTCTTCGTCTGTGATACGTTCTTCTTTAAACGCATCTTCACCCAGCAACGCCCACTTATCACGTGTAAACGGAAAAGTCTTCTCCGTCTCACCGTCTTCCTCTAACAAGGCTATGGGAGTTTTCAACGGAAACTTGATACGGGAATACTGGAAAGAAGCACTGGAAGTAAATTTCTTGAGGAATGTCTGGAAGTCCTCATTAGTTGCGGCAGCATGACCATTCGTAGTCGTCAGCATAAGTACCGCGAAAAGACAAAGTGAATTGCCTTCATTTAGTTACAATGTCAAAGGGTTTATTAATCAGGCGCAAAGATAATGCAAATCCGCAGATTTGAGATAAAAAGGAAAAAGAATATTATACGGTGATGTTGGATCTATAGATGCAGCATGTCCCATCTATAGATGCAGCATGACCGATATATAGATGCAACGCGTCCGATATATAGATGCAACATATCCGATATATAGATCCTGCACCCTTATCATGTAACCCTTCATCATATGTTTCATTTCTGCCTCAGATACTCAAACCCAAAACGACAGCGTAAGCAGTCTTTCTTATCGCAATACTCTTTCTGAAGCTGCAACAAAGCCTGCGAATCAGCAGCAGTAGATACAGGTAGTCCTGCCCCACTCCAGTGGCGGATGATATGATTATCCTCCGCTTTCAGACTTTCTAGAAAGCCCGTAGCCCGTTCGCAAAGCTCTTCATTCGCCTTATGCAGACCATAAGCATATAAAAAAGGGATGACAGTATTAATAACAATCAGGTTCTGAGCATTCTTTCCCACTTGTTTTTCACAGGAGGAAGAGACTTTCCGGAAATTGAAATGCTCTTCCCAATACGGAGAGGTAGCGACAGTCAGTAGTTTCCGGACAGCTTCCAGCGTATCCGCTTCCATAATACGGGAGAATAAGGACTGCTCTTTATAATAAAGATTTGCCAACTGCGCCAAGCGGACATGAGGGAAATTACCCGGACGTAAGCGAAGAAAGCGCCATTGAGTAGCAGCCATCGGAACAGGCAGTTCAAACTTATGCTGCAAGTAGCGAAATTCCTTCTGCAACTTCAGATAATACCCGTCTGCATCCGGCAGTTCTTCATCCAGCAGCCCGGCTTGCCCCAAAAAGAAGGCTTCTACTTGAAAGAGATTATCCCGGTGCTTATCTATCGCACGAAAAGGCAGACGACTGGCCCATGCTTCAAAGGCATCCCCATTCAGCCCGAAACCAAAGTTGCGGGCCAAGGTGATAAAGAATACATCTTCCCAATGATTATTGCATCGCTCCAACCGGGCGGCAATCACATGGGCTTTCTGCTCGAAACGTTCTACCTGCAAAGCAGAAAGCCAGGAATGGACTGTTAGTTTCGGAAGAGAAGACAATATGGAATAACAAGGAGGATAGATTTCCGCATGACTCAGTTCATCATAACGCTGACGAACAGATTCAGGACAGGATAGTTGCAGTTGTGGCACCGGTGCTCCGTTTGCACGAAACACTTCGCAATCTACAGTTTCCGCTACGTGCAGAATGACATTGTCATAAGCTGCATCTTTATCGTGACCATGCCTCATCCAATCGGATGCCAACGTATGCACTTCGATGTTTCCCACCCAAAGGGTACCGCCAATTTTTAGTTTGGCATTGAAGAAGTCGGGGCCTGCGTTTGTGTTCGGTAGTCCGGCATCTATCACTTCAACCGGTTCACCGGTGGTGGTCTGGAGCATCTTTAACGGAAAGATTTTATGCTTCCAGACATAATGCAATAGTAGTTCCATTGTTAACAAGAAGTTAATGTACGCAACAAATGTAAGAAAAAGATTATCTTTGCGACCTATAGAACGTTGATAAAGTGAATTTAATCAGAAGAAAGAATGAAAATAGCATTAATCGGTTACGGTAAAATGGGTAAGGAAATCGAAAAGATTTCCCTCAGTCGCGGACACGAGATTGTCAGCATCATCGACGTAAACAACCAGGAGGATTTTAACTCGGACGCTTTCAAGAGCGCAGACGTTGCCATAGAATTCACAAATCCTATGGTAGCCTACTCCAATTATATAAAAACCTTCGAAGCCGGAGTGAAGTTGGTTTCCGGCAGTACCGGATGGATGGACAAACACGGTGAGGAAATCAAGAAACTTTGTACCCAAGGAGGTAAAACGCTGTTCTGGGCATCCAATTTCAGCTTGGGCGTGACCATCTTCTCTGCCGTGAATAAGTATCTGGCAAAGATTATGAACCAGTTTCCTGCCTACGACGTGACGATGAGCGAGACACACCATATTCATAAACTGGATGCACCAAGCGGTACGGCCATCACGCTTGCCGAAGAAATTCTGGAAAATATCGACCGTAAAGATCATTGGGTGAAGGGAACTTTGCAGGCCCCGGACGGAAGTGTTTCCGGTTCTGCCGAATGTGCAGCAGATGAAATTCCTGTCAGCTCCATCCGCGAAGGTGAAGTACCGGGCATTCATGTGATCCGTTACGAGTCGGAAGCAGACAGCATCATCCTGACACACGATGCCAAGAATCGAAAAGGTTTTGCACTGGGTGCAGTTCTTGCTGCCGAATATACTGCTGACAGGCAAGGTTATCTGGGAATGAGTGACTTGTTCCCGTTCTTAAAATAATAAACACGCTTCACCACAGATTACACAGATTCGCACAGATGAAAGAGAACAGAATTAAATTTTAGTATTAAAAGAAAGCTGTGTGAATCTGTGTAATCTGTGGTGAACAACAAAATCTGTGGTGAACAACAAAAATAATATAATAATGAGAAAAGCTACTCGCGCCCAATGGGTTAAATTCGCAATCGTCACCGTGCTTTACCTCGCTTTCCTGATATGGGTAAAAAGCTGGTTGGGGCTGATTGTCCTACCTTTCATCTTCGACATCTACATCAGCAAGAAAATTCCCTGGGGCTTCTGGAAGAAATCAGAGAATCCGGCTGTACGCAGTGTTATGAGTTGGGTAGATGCTATCGTGTTTGCACTGGTAGCTGTTTATTTCGTCAACATCTATGTATTTCAGAACTATCAGATACCTTCTTCTTCTCTGGAGAAATCTTTGCTGGTAGGCGATTATCTTTATGTCAGCAAGTTGAGTTATGGTCCGCGTGTGCCAAACACACCACTGTCTATGCCATTAGCACAACACACCTTGCCGCTAGTGAATACAAAATCATACATCGAGTGGCCCCAGTGGGACTATAAACGTGTTCCGGGTCTGGGTAAAGTGAAACGGAATGATATCGTAGTATTCAACTTCCCTGCCGGAGACACCGTAGCCACTAACTTCCAGCAAACGGATTTCTACACCCTTGCCTACAACGAAGGACAACGCCTCTATCCGAATCCGGTAAATATGGACAGTTTGACGCGCAAGCAACAACGCACTGTCTACGATCTGTATTATAATGCCGGAAGAAATCTGATACGTTCCAATCCCAAGATGTACGGTGATATCGTTGTCCGCCCCGTAGACCGCCGGGAAAATTACGTAAAGCGCTGCGTTGGCTTACCCGGAGACACACTGGAAATCAAAGATGCACAGGTATATATCGATGGCAAACCGCTCGAAAACCCTGAAGAAATGCAGCTCAACTACTTCGTACAGACTACAGGACCATACATCACTGAAGATATGTTCCGCGAATTGGGTATCAGCAAGGACGACCAAACATTAATCAGCAACGAAGGTTTATTAATGGAAATGGGCTTGACTCACCGTGACGCACAAGGTCGCCTGGCTCCGGCCTATGACTTACCACTGACGAAGAAAATGTATGAAACCCTGTCTGCCAATAAGAAACTCGTCAGCAGCATCGTTATGGAACCGGAAATATTCTCCGGCCAAATGTATCCGTTGAACCTTTACACCAAATGGGACCGCAACAACTACGGCCCGATCTGGATACCGAAAAAAGGTGCCACCATCAAGCTGACTGAGGACAATCTGCCGATCTACGAACGCCCTATCAGAGCTTATGAAGGTAATACACTGGAAGTAAAAGAAGACGGCATCTATATTAATGGCAAGAAGACGGACGAATATACCTTCAAAATGGATTATTACTGGATGATGGGCGATAACCGCCACAACTCAGCCGATGCCCGTTCGTGGGGTTTCGTGCCGGAAGACCATGTTGTAGGTAAGCCAATTGTTGTCTGGTTATCACTCGATAAGGATCGTGGTTGGTTTGATGGAAAAATCCGTTGGAACCGGATATTCAAGTGGGTAAAATGATACCAAATGAAAGAATGAAAGAATTAATAATGAAATAGGTGAGAACGTATTCATTATTAATTCTTTAATTATTAATTTCGACATGAATAAGGCTTGGAAAATAACGGGAGCAATCATCGGAATAATACTCGTTGTGGTGTTACTTCGGGGTTGTGTTATGACTTCCTATCTTATTCCTTCTTCGGGTATGGAGAATTCCTTATTTCAGGGAGAGCGTATTCTGGTAAATAAATGGAGTTACGGTCTGCGTCTTCCCCTTATGGCATTGTGGAATTATCACCGTTGGGCAGACAGCCCTGTACAAAAAGAGGATATCATTGTTTTCAATAATCCGGCTAATCTGTCAGAACCTGTTATTTCCCGGCGCGAAACATTCATCAGTCGATGCATCGGCGTACCGGGAGATACCTTATTGATAGACTCCCTGTTCTCCGTAATTCCATCAGAAAAAAACGCTCCCGACCAGAAGTTTTTATATACTTATCCACGAGAAAAAGAAAAACAGCTGGATTCATTACTTACACTATTGTCCATATGCAACAACCACCTGATGGGACAAGATAGCATAAAAAATGTACGTAGCTTCAGCCGTTATGAATATTATCTGCTGGAACAGGCTATCGGCGACCGGAACTGGATTCGGCCTCTGACGGAAAAACAAGACAAGGAACTGAAACAGCTTATCGTCCCCAGCAAAGGGAAAGCACTACGAGTATATCCGTGGAATATCACATTGCTGCGAAATACCCTCGTGATGCACGAAGGCAAACAGGCGGAAATAAAGAATGATACGCTTTATATCGACGGAAAACCTACACAGCATTGTTTCTTCACCAAAGATTACTACTGGATGGCTTCCAACAACAGCGTCAACCTGTCCGACTCGCGTCTGTTCGGATTCGTTCCGCAAGATCATATGATCGGGAAAGCGTCGCTGATCTGGTTCTCCAAGGAAAAAGGAACGGGAATACTGGACGGGTACCGCTGGAACCGCTTCTTTCAATCGGTGAAATAATCCATATACATAGTTTTCAACATAACATCTACACATCAAATAATGAGAATAGCTTATTTATCATCCGCCTACCTCGCTCCAGTAGAATATTACACCAAATTGCTGGAATATGATAAAATATACATCGAACAGCACGACCACTACATCAAGCAAACTTACCGCAACCGTTGTACGATTGCCGGTCCCGACGGTGAATTGGCACTCTCCATCCCGACTGTCAAACCTGATACATTGAAATGTCCGATGAAAGATATACGCATCTCCGATCACGGCAACTGGCGCCATCTGCACTGGAACGCCATTGAATCAGCGTATAACAACACTCCTTTCTTCGAATATTATAAAGATGATTTCCGCCCCTTTTACGAAAAGAAATACGAGTTTTTGATCGATTTCAACGAAGAAATATGCCGTTTGGTTTGTCAGTTGATAGACATTCAGCCCAATATAGAACGGACTTCAGCATATAAAATGGAATTCAGTGCGGAAGAGACTGATTTCCGTGAAAGCATTCATCCCAAGAAAGACTTCCGCACAACTGATCCGGAATTTGCCCCGCAACCATATTACCAGGTCTTCGAATCCAAACTCGGTTTTCTTCCCAATCTGAGTATTATCGACCTGCTTTTCAATATGGGACCGGAGAGTTTATTGGTATTAACAAGTAAATAACATTATAATAGCCAGACAAAGACATCAAACGTCCTGACACTACGTATCTTATCATACATCCCGGTAAGGTTAACAGGCGGACAAGCCTTGATTAATATCTTTTGTCCGCTTCCTGTTTTCGTTCCACGTACGTAAACCGTTGGGACTGCGTACGTGATCCCATCGGTTCACGTACATGAACTCATGGGATTACAGACGTGAAACGAAGAAATGTAACGACCGTAATACATTAATCTAACGTTGAAAACAGCTTAATAAACGTAGCACAAACTATTAAATGAACCGGCTTACCTGAACTAGGAAGGCAGAATCTCTTATGAAGGTGACAATAGAAAAGCGATTTTTCTCTATTATCACCCTATTGTCACCACCTATTATCACCCTTATCACGCTAAATTCCAGCACATTAAGCCTGGAAAGTGACAAGTGACAATAAGAATAACGTTTTTAACTCTGTAGAAAGAGACAAATTATAATCACCAGGTCACTATTATTTCCTTCAACAGATTACTCTTCATTCAGTCGA
>OIXG01003020.1_pt1 | contig 11737 bp, 10 predicted proteins | sample 1587731 | NCBI WGS metagenome assembly OIXG01 (sample SAMEA3888908, study PRJEB22519) | human gut metagenome | biome: human gut; feature: human-associated habitat; material: faeces | place: Denmark | collected 2010
CCTCAAAATCGACGACCGCTTCGTCGCAATCACCGGCCCCAACGGCAGCGGCAAATCGACGCTGGCCAAGCTCTTCAACGCGCTGTATGTGCCGGGAAGCGGCACGGTTTGGGTCTGCGGGATGGACACGAAGGACGACGACCTCGTTTTCGATATCCGTCAGCAGCAGCCGCTGCTGACGCTGCGCCAGCATAGCCTCCAGTTCGTCCTGCAGGGGTTTTACCACGTCATCCAGCAACAGCACCTGCTGGTAGCTGCCGGCGGAAAAGGACTGGCCGACGCGCGCCAGCTGCAGCAGCTGGGAAATGCTGGTGGTCATCTGATCGAGACGCTGGATCAGCGGGTCGACGCCCATGCCATGCACTTTCGCCAGCAGCTCAAGGTGCAGCCGCAGCCCGGCCAGCGGGGTGCGTAGCTCATGCGCCACGTCGGCGGTAAACAGCCGCTCGCGGTCGAGGGTTAGATTGAGGCGGGAAACTAACTGATTCAGGGCGGTGGTCACCGCCGTGACTTCGGGCACCGATTCGCTGAGTACGATAGGAGTGAGGTTGTCCGGCGTGCGGTTCTCCAGTTCGCTTTGCAGTCGTGAAAGCGGGCGGGTGATCTTGCGCACCGCCAGCATGCTGATATACAGCGCCAGGCCAACGATCAGCAGGCTCGGCACCAGCAGGCTGGCAACCGCTTCCCGTACCTCATGCTCCACATGTTTCTGGTTGTTGTGCCCTTCGATGGCGCTGGCCACCAGCAGCTGGATCTGCTCTTTGCTCTCATGCCATAGCCAGAAGACGCTTATCAGCTGGCAGACCACCAGGATGGCGCCGATGGTCAGCAGCAGCCGGTGGCGCATGGTCCAGGTTTCAGTTGCAAACAGAGCCATGGTCTATTCCGTGTCGATGTTGTTAGCCAGCATATAGCCAAAGCCCCGGACGGTGCGGATCCGCGATTTGCCAATCTTTTCGCGTAGGTTGTGAATATGCACTTCCAGGGTATTGGTCGCCGGCTCGTTGTCCCAGCTGTAAATGTCGTTGTAGAGGATCTCGCGATGCACCGGGCTACCGGCTTTCATCATCAGCCGCGACAGCAGGGCATACTCTTTCGGCGTAAGATCCAGCGCCGTTTCACCCAGCCACACCAGGCGGCGAGTGACGTTAAGGCGCAGATTGCCGACGCTGATTTCATTATCGCCCTGGTTGTTATGCCGGCGGAGCAGGGCGCGAATGCGCGCATTGAGTTCCTCCAGGGCAAAGGGTTTTACCAGGTAGTCATCCGCCCCGGTATCGAGACCGCTAATGCGATCCTCAAGCGTATCGCGGGCGGTGAGGATCAGCACCGGCTGGGTCATTTTCTCCCGCCGCATGCGGGAGAGAAAATGCAGCCCGTCTTCATCCGGCAGGCCGAGATCCAGCACGATCAGGCTGTAATGATTGCTGGCCAGCGATAGCGCGGCTTCGTGCGCGGTGGAGACGCCGTCGCACACGTATCCTTCACTTTGCATCGCCAGAATTAACCCCTGCAACAGCAGCGCATCGTCTTCAATGACTAAGATTTTCATCAACCAGCCTCTCTACATGGCGTTAAGATATCATCTGCCGCCTGGTACTCGCGGGTGCTGACGCCGAGCAGGCCGAGCAGGGTGGAGAACAGATTATCCTGCGAGTAATTCTCTTTTTGCGCCCGCTGCTGCAGACAGTGCGCGGAAATGCCGTAGCGCTGCTGGTAGTCGGCGGAGAGCCACAGCGCCATCGGCACATGTTTCTGCGTATCCGGCGCGATGGAATACGGTAGACCATGCAAATAGACGCCATCTTCTCCCAGCGATTCGCCGTGGTCGGACAAATAAACCAGGCTAGTGGTAAATTTATCCTGTTTAGATTGCAGTAGTTTTATCGCTTTATCAACGACATAGTCGACATAAAGGATGGTGTTGTCATAGGTATTGGTCAACTGCTCCCGGGTACAGCCCTGGATCTCATTGGTGTCGCAGGTCGGCGTGAATTTGCGAAACGCCGCTGGATAGCGATTGTAGTACGTCGGACCGTGGCTGCCGATGGTATGCAGCACAATAATGCCATCCTGTTGCAGGTTATCGATATAGCTGTCGAGATTATGGAACAGGACGTCATCGTAGCACTCGCCATCGATGCACTGCCCGGTGAGCTTCAGGTCGGTGACGTTCTGGTGTGGTACCCGGTCGCAGGCGCCTTTGCAGCCGCCGTCATTATCGTTCCACAGCACCTGGATCCCTGCGCGCTGTAGAATATCCAGGACGCCTTCCTGATGGTGCGCCAGCTCTTCGTCATAATGCGCGCGCGGCATATTGGAGAACATGCACGGCACGGAAACTGCGGTTGCCGTGCCGCAGGAAGTGGTATGCGGAAAATAGATCACGCCGTCCTGCCGCATCAGCGGGTTGGTGTCGCGCGAATAGCCGCCCAGTGAGAAGTTATCCGCTCGCGAAGTCTCGCCGAGCACGACGATCGTCAGGTTCTTACGGGGAGCGTTATGCATCACCGCTTTCTGCGTGGCATCTTCGCCAATCTTCACCAGCGGCAGGTTGTCCATCCGATGATGAGCATACCAGGAGTTCACGGCCACAATGCTGTTGGAAGGGCTAAGGGATTTCACCAGCTCTTTGTTGTTACGGAACACCGAGGCGTAATCTTTGTAGAACAGCGCGGCCACTAGAATAATCAGCAGCGCCGAAACGGCGATATTGAGCAGGCGCATCGCCGCGCCGCGCCACCGCGTGGCGGGCTTACGGATTTTCACCCACCAGGCGACGAATACCGCCAAAACCCCGGAAAGGCCGAGGACGGCAATCATTTCGCCGGAGAGTAGAGCAAAGCTTTCCGCCGGAGTGGTGTCGAGGATATTGGTGATCATGCTGCGGTCGATCACCACGCCAAAGTTCCAGATGAAGTATTGCGCCGAGGCGCTGAGCAGAGTGAACAGGCTAATCACCAGCCGGTCCAGCTTCAGGAACGAGGCGAGAGTGGTGAGGATATTCATCACGCTAATGGCCACGATCGGCATACTGAGAAATACCAGCCAGTTATGCAGGCTATTTACCGGCAGTAACGGGAAAACCTGGCGATAAAAAGCCAGGTTGAGAAAGATACCGATATAGCAAGCAAAGAGAATCAGATAAGTCGTGCGGCTGACCACCGGCCGACGCAGAGGCAATAACGACATAATGCACACCCACAGAAAAAGATGAGGGTATAGTGCCAGCCCTATTTTAAGACAACCTTAAGATTTTAAGGTGCGCCGAAGAGGGCCGCCTCCGGCGCGCAGGATCAGCCCGGCAGCTGGATCGCTTTCTCCAGCGCCCCGCGGAGCAGCGCCCGGTCATGACGATAGGGAACGTCGCTGGCCTCCAGCGGCGTCTGGATCACCAACCGGTCGTCGATGCCGCTGATATCGGCTTTTGGACCGGCGATCACCGCATCCACCACCCGCTTGCCTACATAGCGCTCCATAATCGCGATGCGCTCCGCCAGCGACAGCCTCGCGGCAGGGCTATGCTCTTTGCCGAGGTTATCGATAAAAACCATCGGCGCCGGGGTGCGGCGCAACGCCTGGGCCATCTCGTCGAGCAACAGGATCGGCAGCAGGCTGGTGTAAAAACTGCCCGGCCCAATGAGGATCAAATCGGCTTCGGCGATAGCCTCCACCGCCTCGCGGGTGGCCGGTACCGGCGGGGTGAGCATCAGCTCCTGCGGCACATTATCAAGCTGATCAATATTCACTTCGCCATAAACTTCATGGCCTTCATGATCGAGCGCCATCAAATCCACCGGTTGTTCTGACATCGGGATCAGGAAAGCGTCCACTTTCAGCAGGTTTCTGATCAAATTGATCGCCTCTAACGGCCGCACGCTCAGGTGATCCAGCGCCTTTAACATCAAATTTCCGAGGTTATGCCCGGAAAGCTCGCCGTTACCGCCAAAACGATACTCAAACATCGCCGACGCTACGCTCGGCTCGGCAATTAACTGATTGATGCAATTGCGCATATCGCCCCAGGCAATGCCACCTTCCGAACGACGGATCCGCCCGGTGGAACCCCCGTTATCGGTGGTGGTGACAATGCCGGTCAGCCGTGAGCCGAGCGAGGAGAGGGAGGACATCACCCGGCCCAAACCATGCCCGCCGCCGAGCGCTACCACCCGATCGAGGTCAGCGAATGTACGATTGCGCATAGAAATTCCTTATTTCACATAAACGGCCACACACTACCCGATCTACCCCTAAAAGACGATGGGAGGAGCCCGACAAACTGACCGACATCAAGGCAAAAAAATGATTTATGGCTATTCTGTAGCGAAAATGCACGAAGATAGCGATATGTATAAGATTATATAGCGAAATCGCCAATGGCGAAACTGCCTGTAACGCGCTACTATCGACATAACCTGTTAACACTCTAGCCTCTTCGCCTGTGTCAAAAGATATGGCGATTTGGCCGCGACGCCGCCGGTTGTCGCCAGGGCGTGGAAAGAAATGACCGCGTCTCCCGTATTTGGAAAGGTGTATATGGCCTCACAGCTTACCGATGCATTCGCGCGTAAGTTTTATTACCTGCGTCTGTCGATTACCGATGTGTGCAACTTCCGTTGCACCTACTGCCTGCCGAACGGTTATAAGCCCGGCGCCGTCAATAACAATGGCTTTCTCAGCGTAGACGAAGTACGCCGGGTTACGCGCGCTTTCTCTGCGCTGGGCACCGAAAAAGTTCGCCTCACCGGTGGGGAACCCTCCCTGCGCCGCGACTTCACCGAGATTATTGCCGCCGTGCGTGAAAACCCGGCGATCCGTCAGATTGCGGTCACTACCAACGGTTACCGCCTGGCGCGCGATGTCGAACGCTGGCGCGATGCTGGCCTGACGGCGATTAACGTCAGCGTTGATAGCCTCGACGCCCGCCAGTTCCATGCCATCACCGGCCAGGACAAGTTCCACCAGGTGATGGACGGCATTGACGCCGCCTTCGCCGCCGGCTTTGACAAGGTAAAGGTGAATACCGTGCTGATGCGTGATGTTAACCATCACCAGCTCGATACCTTCCTCGCGTGGATCCAACCCCGCCGTATCCAGCTGCGCTTTATTGAGCTGATGGAAACCGGTGAAGGCAGCGACCTGTTCCGCCGTCACCATCTCTCCGGCATGGTGCTGCGCGATGAACTGCTGCGCCGCGGCTGGATCCATCAGATCCGCCAGCGCAGCGATGGCCCGGCGCAGGTCTTTTGTCACCCGGACTACGCCGGCGAGATCGGCCTCATCATGCCGTATGAAAAAGACTTCTGCGCCACCTGCAATCGGCTGCGCGTCTCGTCCGTTGGCAAACTGCACCTGTGCCTGTTTGGCGAAGGCGGCGTCGACCTGCGCGACCTGATGGCCGAAGACCAGCAGCAGGCCGCGCTTGAGGCGCGGATCGCCGAAGCCTTAACCCATAAAAAGCAGACCCATTTCCTGCATCAGGGCAACACCGGTATTACGCAGAACCTGTCCTATATTGGCGGTTAATCGTTTTCGAAAGGAGCATTCAGATGAGCCAGGCTAGCGCTGAGTTTATCCCGACCCGTATTGCTATTCTTACCGTTTCCAGCCGTCGCGGCGAAGAGGACGACACTTCCGGTCACTGGCTGCGCGAGGCGGCGCAGGAGGCGGGGCACCAAGTCGTCGAGAAGGCGATCGTCAAAGAGAATCGCTACGCCATCCGCGCTCAGGTATCGGCGTGGATAGCCAGCGATAACGTGCAGGTGGTGCTGATCACCGGCGGCACCGGTTTTACCGACGGCGATCAGGCGCCGGAAGCGCTGCTGCCGCTGTTTGATCGTGAGGTCGAAGGCTTTGGCGAAGTGTTCCGCATGCTGTCCTTCGAAGAGATCGGCACCTCGACGCTGCAGTCCCGGGCCGTGGCCGGCGTCGCCAATCGCACGCTGATTTTCGCCATGCCGGGCTCAACCAAAGCCTGCCGTACGGCGTGGGACAACATCATCGCCCCGCAGCTTGATGCCCGCACCCGTCCCTGTAACTTCATTCCACACCTGAAGAAATAATCTATGTCACAACTGACCCATATTAACGCCGCGGGTGAAGCCCATATGGTCGATGTCTCCGGCAAAGCGGAAACGGTGCGCGAAGCGCGCGCCGAGGCTTACGTTGAAATGCAGGCGACGACCCTGGCGATGATTATCGACGGCAGCCACCATAAAGGCGACGTGTTTGCCACCGCGCGTATCGCCGGGATCCAGGCGGCCAAACGCACCTGGGAGCTGATCCCGCTGTGTCATCCGCTGATGCTCAGCAAAGTGGAAGTCAATCTGCAGGCGCAGCCGGAACATAACCGGGTGCGCATTGAATCGCTCTGCCGACTCACCGGTAAAACCGGCGTTGAGATGGAAGCATTGACCGCCGCCTCGGTTGCCGCGCTGACCATTTACGATATGTGCAAAGCGGTGCAGAAGGATATGGTGATTGGCCCAGTGCGCCTGCTGGCGAAAAGCGGCGGCAAGTCCGGCGATTTTAAGGTGGGTGAATGCCATGATTAAGGTTCTGTTTTTTGCCCAGGTGCGCGAGCTGGTCGGTACCGATTCGCTGACCCTTGATGCCAGCGAACTGGCGACTGTCGAAGCGGTTCGTCAGCAGCTTGCCGCCCGCGGCGATCGCTGGGCGCTGGCCCTGGAGGAGGGCAAGCTGCTGGCGGCGGTTAACCAGACGCTAACCTCTTTCGAACATCCAGTGGCCAGCGGCGACGAAGTGGCGTTCTTCCCACCGGTAACGGGGGGCTGACATGACGCAAACCCGTATCGTGGTCAGCCCGGCGCGCTTTAGCGTCAGTGAGGAATATCCCTGGCTGGCGGAACGCGATGAAGACGGCGCGGTGGTCACCTTCACCGGTAAAGTGCGTAACCACAACCTCGGCGACAGCGTGAAGGCGCTGACCCTCGAGCACTATCCGGGGATGACTGAAAAATCGCTGGCGGAAATTGTCGAGCTGGCGCGCGAGCGCTGGCCGCTGGGCCGGGTGACGGTTATCCATCGCATCGGCGAAATGTGGCCGGGGGCAGCGATTGTGTTTGTCGGCGTCACCAGCGCTCACCGCGGCAGCGCCTTCGCCGCCGGCGAGTTTATTATGGATTACCTGAAAACCCGCGCGCCGTTCTGGAAGCGTGAAGCGACGCCGGATGGCGAACGCTGGGTCGACGCCCGCGACAGCGATCGCCAGGCGGCAGAGCGCTGGTAGTGTGATACGCTTACAGGGTGAAACTTTGTTAATCAGGAGAGAGTCATGGACAGATATCCGCGTTCCGATTCAATAGTGCAGGGCCGTACCGGCCTGCAGACTTACATGGCGCAGGTGTACGGCTGGATGACGGTCGGCCTGCTGCTGACGGCGTTTATCGCGTGGTTTGCAGCGAATACTCCGGCGGTGATGATGTTCGTCTTTTCGAGCAAAATCACTTTCTTCGGGCTGATTATTGCCCAGCTGGCGCTGGTGTTTGTGCTGTCGGGAATGGTGCAGCGGCTGAGCGCCGGGATGGCCACCACGCTGTTTATGCTCTATTCGGCGCTGACCGGACTGACGCTATCGAGCATTTTTATCGCCTATACCTATTCATCGATCGCCAGCACCTTTGTGGTCACCGGCGGGATGTTTGGGGCGATGAGCCTGTATGGTTACACCACGAAGCGCGATCTGAGCGGCTTCGGCAGCATGCTGTTTATGGGGCTGATTGGCATCGTGCTGGCGTCGCTGGTCAACCTGTGGCTGAAGAGCGAGGCGCTGATGTGGGCCGTGACCTACATTGGGGTGGTGCTGTTTGTCGGCCTGACGGCGTATGACACCCAGAAGCTGAAAAACATCGGCGAGCAGATTGATACCCGCGACAGCGCCACGCTGCGTAAATACTCGATCCTTGGCGCCTTAACGCTGTATCTGGACTTCATCAACCTGTTCCTGATGCTGCTGCGTATTATGGGCAACCGCCGCTAACCTCTTTATATCAAGGGGTTGCATCTCCGAACGCCCGGCAAGCGCAGCGCCGCCGGGCGCCGAGATTTCAGGCACGGTACCCTTGATTTTGCCGGGTGGCGGCTGCGCCTTACCCGGCCTACAGGCTCACACTCCGTAGGCCCGCGCAAGCGCAGCGCCGCCGGGCGAGATATCAGGTACGGTACCCGTGGTATTGCCGGGCGGCGGCTGCGCCTTACCTGGCCTACAGGATCCTCTCACAGGCTTACACTCCGTAGGCCCGTGCAAGCGCAGCGCGACCAGGCCGTTTCATTCGCGGGCCAGCTTGCGCTGGTTCTTTTGCCGTAGCTTTTTCGCCCGGCTCTCCAGCAGCAGATAGGCCACCGTCGCCAGCAGCAATGGCAGGAAATAATAGAGCGCGCGCCAGGCGAGCAGGGCGGCAATGATCGCGCCCTTCGAAATATCTTCCCCGGAGAGCATGGCAATAAACACCGCCTCCAGCACGCCGATCCCAGCCGGAATATGGATAATCACCCCGGCGATACTGCTCACCAGCAGCACCCCTAATACCAGAAAATAGTTAATCTCGCTGCCCAACAGCAGCCAGATTATCGCCCCCATCGCCATCCAGTTCGCCGCCGAGAGTCCCATCTGCAGCAGCGCGAAGCGCCAGGAGGGCAGCACCAGCCGCTGGCCTTTAATCGTCAGGTGACGGCGTTTAGCGAACGCGCAGCCGAACAGATAGCAAAGCGTAAGGATCAGCATCACCCCGCCGATAATGCGCAGAGTGGTCTGGCTGATGTACCAGTGCGGCGGCAGCTTCACCAGATCTGCCGTGAATATCACCCCGCCCAGCAGAATATAGCCCAACCAGTTGGTGGTAATGCTTAAGGAAAAAATACGGGTGATGGTGCTGCCGTTCAGCCCCAGCCGCGAGTACAGCCGGTAGCGCATACCGATCCCGCCGACCCAGGTGCTGAGGGTCAGGTTGAAGGCGTAGCAGATAAACGACACCAGCATGACCTGGCGTTTCGCCAGCTTGTGCCCGCAATAGGCCCGACCGAGCAGATCGTAGCAGCCGTAAATGAGGTAGCTGACGATAACCAGCGCAATGGCGCTAAACAAGGCCAGCCGATCGTAGCCGCGGATCACCTTCCACACGTCCTGCCAGTCGACTTTTTGCGCGTAGATCACCAACAGGACGATGACGGCGATAAAAAAGAGCACGGTCAGCACTCTTTTCGCCATCCGCCAGCGGGGATGTGATTTGCTCATAGTGGATTATCCCTGGCTGGAGACTCGACGCGGTCCTGAGTTTCAATTTCCGGCTGGACCGGCGGGCTGACTCTGGCCAGCCGCGGGGTATGAGCCGGTAACCAGCCGACCCATGCCGGGAAGTGGCGCAGAAAGTGGAAAGCCATCACGCTGACGCCCAACCGCCACCAGTTTCGTTTCGGCAGCATCGTTTTATCGATCCGCTGGCAATCCCGGGCGATAAGCACGTTGAGATTATCGCGCAGCGTCTGGTTAAACACCCGATCGTGGATGATCAGATTGGCTTCCAGATTCAGCGACAGGCTAAGCGGATCCAGGTTGCTTGACCCAACGGTGGCCCAGTGGTCGTCTGCCAGAGCGACCTTGCCATGCAGCGGGCGACGGCGATATTCGTAAATCTGCACCCCGCCCTTAACGAGATAGTGATAGAGCAGGTGGGCGCCAAACTTCACAATGGGAATATCCGGTTCGCCCTGCACGATCAGCTTAACCCGTACTCCGCGCCGCGCGGCATTGCGCATCGCATGCAGCAGGCGGTAGCCGGGGAAAAAATAGGCGTTAGCGATAATCACTTCCCGGCGGGCGCTGGTCAGCATCTTCAGGTAGTGGCGTTCAATATCGTCGCGGTGATCCTGGTTGTCGCGCCAGACGAACAGCGCCTGCGCCTCGCCGGGGGTCTGGTTAACCTCCGGCTGGTGGCGACGACGTCGCCACCAGCGGCGGGCGGTTTCGCTGTTGGGCAGGTTTTCCAGCTCGAACTGCAGGATGTCGAGTACCACCGGCCCTTCGACCTGCACCGCATAATCCTGCTTCGCCTCCGGACCGTAGTCGCTCATATGTTCGGCAGAGTAGTTAATACCGCCGACAAAGGCGGTGGTGTCGTCGATTACCACGTTTTTACGGTGCATGCGACGGAACAGATTGGTGCGCATCCCCATCAGCTTAGGACGCGGATCGTAGTAGCGGAAAATCACGCCAGCGGCGGTGAGCTCGCCGACAAACTCATCGCTGAGATCCGGGGAACCATAGCCGTCGAGGAGCACCTCCACCTGGATGCCGCGGCGGGCAGCCTCGAGCAGGACCGCGTGCAGCCGCCGGCCTACCTCATCTTCAAACCAGATAAAGGATTCGAGGATCACCCGCCGGCTGGCGCGACCGATGGCCGCAAACAGCGCCGGATAGTACTGGTCGCCATTCTCCAGTAGCGTAATGCGGTTGCCTTCCTGCCAACGACATTTCACAAATGTATCTCCACGCTAAGGGGTGCATGATCGGACAGATGCCGCCATTGTTTAAGGGCCAGCGCCTTCGGGCGACTGGCGTGGGCGTTCTTGACGTAAATGCGGTCGAGGCGCAGCAGCGGAAAACTGACCGGAAAGGTGCGCGCCGGCCGTCCGCGGGCGCGGGTAAAGATCTCTTCCAGACCGGCCTGGGCTTTTAACGGCTGGTTAGCCTGCTGACGCCAGTCGTTAAAATCGCCAGCCACCACCACCGGCTCGCCCGCGGGCAGGGTATTGACCCACTCCGCCAGCATGGTCAACTGCGCCTGCCGTTGGTCGGCGCGTAGACCGAGATGGACGCAAATCACGTGAATAGTTATCCCGCTCCGCGGCGGCACGATGCGGCAGTACAGCAGGCCGCGCTTCTCCCCGTTGCCGACCGAGATATCGCGATTTTCGTAGTATTCAATGGGAAAGCGCGACAGCACGGCGTTGCCGTGGTGGCCTTCCGGATAAACCGCATTGCGCCCGTAGGCGTAGTCGCTCCACATGGTGTCGGCGAGAAATTCATAATGGGTCGTATCCGGCCAGTTTTCGATGTGCAGCGGATGTACCTCATGAGCGCCCATCACCTCCTGCAGGCAAACAATATCCGCGCTAACGCTGCGCACGGCGTCGCGCAGTTCGGGCAAAATAAAACGCCGATTAAACGCCGTAAAGCCTTTATGGGTGTTAATTGTCAGCACGTTCAACGAAAATCCCGCCGTTGGCTCAGCCATAATTCTCCAGTAAATGTCACTTTCCTGAATAAAATAGTGTAGTAGACGTCACAAAAAGATGCGGTGTTACGGAATTTTCCGTAAAGTGCGGTACTCTGAGTAGCAGAGAAAAATCCTTCAGGAGAGAAGCCATGAAGTGGCAACAACGTGTACGCGTCGCAACGGGTCTTAGTTGCTGGCAGATTATGTTGCATCTACTGGTCGTGGCAGTACTGGTGATGGGTTGGATGAGCGGCGCGCTGGTGCGCGTCGGATTGGGACTGTGCGTCCTCTACAGCGTCACGCTGCTGGCGATGCTGTTTTTACAGCGTCACCATGAGGCGCGCTGGCGCGATGTGGGAGACTTCCTTGAGGAGCTCACCACGACCTGGTACTTCGGCGCGGCCATGATAGCGCTGTGGCTGCTGTCGCGCGTGCTGCACAACAACCTGCTGCTGGCCCTCGCCGGGCTGGTGATACTGGCAGGCCCGGCGGTGGTCTCGCTG
>OIXG01003025.1_pt1 | contig 11721 bp, 8 predicted proteins | sample 1587731 | NCBI WGS metagenome assembly OIXG01 (sample SAMEA3888908, study PRJEB22519) | human gut metagenome | biome: human gut; feature: human-associated habitat; material: faeces | place: Denmark | collected 2010
TAACGGCAATCTTCTTGACCAGCCGCTTGTTGTACGCTTCCATCGCATCAAGGCGATAGACCATGTTATAAATGCTGTCCGCCTTATGCGTGGCGGAGTAGCGCAGCGTCAGCAGCGGGCAAAACTCTTTCAGACGTTCTTTTGTCTGCTTGCCCTCGACCGACTGCGGCTCGTCGATAATCAGAATCGGGTTGGTCTTTGCAATAATGTCAATCGGGCGACGGGAGCGGAACTCATCCAGCTTCATATAAATGCGCCGTGCATCCTTACCCTTGGCGTTGAACGCCTGAGAGTTGATGATCATGACATTGATGGCGCTGTCCGACGCAAAGCGGTCAATTTCCGTAAGCTGTGCGGAGTTGTAGATGAAGAAACGAATCTTCTTGCCGTATTCCTCTGCAAAATGCTCCTGCGTCACCTGAAAAGATTTATAGACGCCCTCGCGGATGGCAATGCTCGGCACGACCACGATGAATTTGCTCCAACCATAGTGCTTGTTCAGTTCATACATGGTCTTGATGTAGGTATAAGTCTTACCGACGCCGGTTTCCATTTCAATCGTCAGATTATAGCGACCTTCCAGCTTGTCCGACGGCTTGATTTGATTGGTACGCTGTACCTTTTGCAGATGCTCCAGAATCAGCTTGTCGGAAAGCTCCGGCACAATACGCTCGTTGCGCCAGCCGGTGAAATCCGTATCATCCTCCAAGCCAATCTGATAGTTTCCATCACCGCGGTCCATCATATATGTAGGCGTGAGGTACGGCTGTCCGGCAAAGACGTCAACGACCGCTTTTGCCGCATCCGCTTGAAATTTTTGGTGTTTGAATTGCAGTTTCAATCGTCTTCACCTCCAGTTTCTTCTTCAATCCACTCTTGCAGTTTCTTTTGCAGAAGTTTTTTATCAGGCAAGTATAACTGATACTGTGACGCAAAAATGTTGGAATTTTCGGGGAGTGTCAATTCGACTACAGCATCATTTTTCTGCGGGCACAGCAAAATCCCGATTGTTGGATTTTCAAAGTCCGTTTTCTCATATCGGTCATAGTAGTTCACATACATCTGCATTTGCCCAAGATCCTGATGCTTCAGTTTTTCGGTTTTGAGATCAAACAGTACAAAGCATTGCAGCAAACGGTTGTAAAAGACAAGATCAACACGAAAATGGTCTTCCTCGAAAGTAAAGCGTTTTTGTCTGGCAACGAAAGCAAAGCCTGTCCCAAGTTCCAGCAGGAACTCCTGCAGATGGTCGATCAATCTGCTTTCCAGCTCTGTTTCCGAAAAATCGGTTTGCTCCGGAATGCCCAGAAATTCGAGAATATAGGGATCTTTCACAAGATCGGCTGGCTTTTCTGCAAGCCGTCCTTTTTTTGACAGTCTAAGTATTTGCTGCTTGTCCTTCCCAATCAGCATCCGCTCGTAAAGAGAACTTCCGTACTGACGGCTCAACTCACGCTTGCCCCAGTTTTCCTGAATTGCCAGCTGTTCATAAAAATCACGTTCTTCTTCATTTTGAATCCGCATCAGAATCAGATAGTGCGTCCACGACAGGCGAAAAGGCACATCATTTCCGAATTTCGTAACCAGCGGTTGCGAATTTGGTTCTGAGAAATCCGTAACCATCGGTGCCGAAATTCGGTTTTTATAAATTTCGTAAAATTTCCGAATATTCGTCAGCGTAGACACAGAATAACCTTTTCCAAACACATGATTCAAAGCGTCTGACAAAGTTTCTAAAACCCGTTTCCCATACTTCGCTCTGCCGGAACCGCCCTGCTGTACCTCTACGATCCACTTTCCAAGCGTGTAATAGGTCAGAAGCTGGACCAGATTTACCTCGCGGATTGCCGTATTTCTTGCGCGGTCAATTAAATCGACTGCCTTTTGGCAGAGTATTTTCAATTCCGGCACAGAATCCTCGGGATTTGCCGGCAGAATGTTCTTGTTCTCCATGTCACGCTCCATCAGATCACCCTCACACGCTTGGAGATGTCATTCGCATCCTCCGGCATATAGAGCTTGAAAATCTCGAACACGTTGATCTTCTCCGGGCTGGACGCAAAGCCGGAATCGCGGAAGACAGCGCGGAGCGGGCGGCGCTGTGCAATCTCTTTGACCACGCTTTCGGGAATGTTCGTGTCAAAACAGGCGATCAGGTCGCCGTCGTTGTAGGTGTGGACGGTGCAGCCGCCCAACTGCTCGGACTTGTAGGGCAGGGACAGCGGCAGCCCCCAGTCGATCAGGCAGCCGAACAGCAGGTCGAGGTCGGTACGGTCATCCTTGATGTTGGATTCCAGCGCCGCGAGCATCCCCTGATCGTAATCATCCGGCGCATAGTAGACATCCTTCATGTTGGTATCGTCCAGCTTGAGAACACGGAAACCGGTATCGATAGGCGGATGCTCCTTTTCAAAGTATTCATCCGGCAGGTGTCCCAGTCTATCGCACTCTTCCTGGTGTTCAACATAATAACATGTCTGATCCCATTCGTGTTTTGAGAGTGCAATCGCTTCCAGACGCGCTTCCTGAATTTTTTCACCGGCACGGCGGATGCGCTCTTTGCCGATTTCGCAGATGGTTGAGAAACCTGCCTTATACGCAGTGCCTTCCTCGTCACACATTTCCGGTAACTGCACCATGGCATATTTAATATGGCTTCCTTTGTCAGCGTTCATCTGCATAACCGCATGAGCAGTTGTCGCCGATCCGGAGAAGAAATCCAGCACGATAGAATCATCTTTAAGGTTTGCCAGCGTCAAAAGCCGCGTCAGCAACCTTACAGGTTTGGGCCCATCGAATGCACCAGCGTCCAGAAGTTTTGTGACCTCCTTCGCTCCTTCTTGACTATGACCTACATCCTTATAGAACATAATAGAAGTTGGAGCCATTCCGTCATATTTTAACTCGGTAAGGAACCTCTTCATACATGGAACGCTGTTGCCATCTGCTCCAAAATATATTCTATTATCTTGGAGTCTCTCCAAAAATGCATTTTTGGAGAGACTCCAGCAGCGACCTGCCGGAGGCTCTATTACACGCCCGGAGGGCGTTGTAATAGGATAATCACAAGCTGCATTATATGTTTTTACCGATAAGTCGCTCGGTTTCCAAACTCCTCTTGGGTCATTGTCGGGGTTCTGGTAGCGTGCGTTAGCTTCTTCTGTGCGAGGTAGCCTACCAATTACGAAATTAGCAAGATTTCTGGCATACATCAGTACATAGTCATGGCTATTTGAAATAAAGCGAGCATCGTTTTTGGGGGCATAAGCCCTTTCCCACACCAACTGCGCTACGAAGTTTTGTCCACCAAATACTTCGTCACAGCATTTTTTGAGGTTTTCCTGCTCATTGTCATCAATGCTGATAAAGATAACCCCATCATCTGTTAGTAAATTTCTTGCCAGCAATAACCGGGAATAAATCATGCTGCACCAGTCGGAATGAAACCGTCCGTTGGTGTCGGTATTCTTGAACAGGCGGTTTTTGTCCTCATCGTACATTCCCATCTGCTCGTTTTCTTCTTCCTGCGAGCGCATGAAATCGTCGGCATAGATGAAATCGTTGCCGGTGTTGTACGGCGGGTCGATATAGATCATCTTGACCTTGCCGAGATAGCTTTCCTGCAAGAGCTTGAGAACTTCCAGATTGTCGCCCTCAATGTAGAGGTTTTCGGTGGTGTCCCAGTCTTTGCTTTCCTCTTTGCAGGGGCGCAGGGCCTTGCGGATCGGCTTGTTGGCTTCCACGATTGCCGCCTTCTTGCCGACCCATGTGAACTCGTATGCCTCGTCGCCGTCCACCACGTCCGGCGAGAGCATCTGTTTCAGCAGCTCAAAATTGACCGCCCGCTTGATTTTGCCGTTTTCATCCGGCATCTCCGTGACGCAATTCGGAAACAGGGTAGCAATGCGGTCTATGTTCTGCGCCGTCAAGTCCGGCGATTCAAATTTCATGTGGTTCATTTTGCTTTTTCTCCTTGCCTCTGTGCTATATTTTGCGTAGAAACTATAAATTTCATAGAATTTTTCGGACGCTTGATGGTAAATGCTTTTTCAAATGTCATGTCATAGATGTTTTTATATTCCAATACTATATCACAAACAACCTCGGACAGGTCACATTCGGGTGGAATTGTTGTTTGGATAGTGAAACCTGAATAGTTTTCCAATGTTGTAAAACGCGGACAGTTAAAAAGTAACTGATTATGCTGAAATGTGTCATGTTTCTTGCTATTTGACTTATCGTAATACGAGTATGAAATTCTCTGAACAGTGATATCAATCATCGGTAAGTTTAATGTTACAAAAAATAAATTGAGGTCTTTTCCGGCAAATACAGAATTGGGAATGGCCATTTGAATGTTTGAGTTTTTTATGTTGCTACTTACCGTACTTGCCGAAAGTAATCTGCATTCAGGGGTTAGTGTGAGCTGTTCAAGCTTGCTGTCCTTTTCATCGGATAATTCCTTATAACGTTTATTTTGCCATAGTGCAATCACTCCAAGAACGGTTGTCGCAATAACGCTTAGGATACCGCCAATAATTGATGCAACGTTCGCACTCATTTGGCTTGCGAAGAAAATGCAAAAGGCAGATACAATTGAAAGGACAATAATAGCAACTATAGCTACAACAACAAGTTTCTTATTTTCCAATTTCAATTATTCCCTGCAACTCCTTCCTCACTTTTTTCAACTCCGCGTTCATTTCCATCCGCCGGTTAAGCTGTTTCTCTTTCTTCATCTTGTTTTCCAGTGTGGCAATCTGCTTTTCAAGCTGCTTCTTCTTTTCATCCCGCTCGACAGACTCTTTCAGGCTCTCGCCGGGATCTGTTTGCAGCTTGTCCCCGGCAATCTGGCGGACAAGGCTTTCATAGATGGCATCCATATTCAAGCCGTCGAGGCAGAGATGCAGTTCGTCTTCCGGCATCCAGTCGGTATGATAATAGCGGCTCACCTTAAAGGCGTTGCTGCCGGATGCGGCAGCCTCCTTGTAGCCGATCCACGCTTGAGCCTTGCCGTCACAGGTCAGAATAAAGAGAATGTGGTACGGGATTTCCTTGTCGATTTGTTTTAGCACAGCTTCGTCAAGCTGCGGATCATTCAGCCGCACCTCGAACACTTCGATCTCGGTCACTGCTTCGCCCGTAGCGATATTCAGCGTAGACGCCGCCAGCTTATTTCGCCAGTAGACCAACTTGATCTGATCAACAAACATACGGTGTAAGGCAGGAGAAACATCAAGGTTCTCATAGAACTTCTGCTTCGGTATTCTTTTGTTAAATTCAGTCGCTCGAGGAAAACCTACCACTTTTAAAGTCACCTGCCAAACTTAGCTTTTAGTTCCGGATTACCATCTATCGCTTCAATTACCCACGGCTGCAAAAAATAATTTATTTGCGGGTCTGCCATATTTACTGCATGGGTTGATCCTGCAGGCAAAATGACATAAAAATGTTGCAATTCTAAAACCATCCCATCATGCATCGGAAGCATCGCTGTATGAGTAGACTCATTAAGGAGATACCTTATTAGTTCTACTTTGTTGCCGTCAATTCGCTTTAAATAAGCAACCCGAGCTTTTTTCAGCCGCTTATTATAATATTTGTCCTTGATCTTTTTTGCGATGATTACAACTAAAAACACTACCAAAATTGATGTCGATACAACAAATACAATCCCAATTGCAAATCCGTATTTGTCGCGGAAACTTGTCATATACAGTTTCTCTATTATTACATTCGGAAGAAAAAGCAGCAATCCGCTTGCAACCGATAAAGCGCCAAGTATGCGCGGGGGCAACTTCAAAAAATCAACAATATTTTTCATATAACCATCCTTATTTCACAACCAAGAAGCAAATCAGCTCAAAATCATCGAGTCCCGAAACCGCACTGAGCAGCGCAGTTGTTCCGCCGCTTTTGAACAGGCTGTCAATATCATTTTCTTCTTTCGCGTCAATAATGGAATTGATCGCTTCGCTCAGCAGCTCAGAGATTTCACCCATTTTGCGTCCGTCGTCTGTTTCGTCATTGAATCGTTTGCAAAGCTCTGCACAAGGCTCACCCTTGCCACGGCAGAGCAGACGCATGGTGTCGAGCAATCTCTTCGGATTGAGATAATCGCAGGCGATTTCACCTTCTTCACTGATGTAGACCATGTAGAAGGGGTGAATACGGTTTCGATTATCAATGTTTACACTGTTGTTGATGTTCCGAAGGACGAAAATCACACCGGCAGGAGAATCTTCTGTCTGCGCAACAACGGTGTGCAGTCCCTTCGGCGCGGTTTCAATGTCCTCATGCCGTTTCATGTATTCGAGCAGATCAAGCCGGAACTCGTTGAGTCCCAAATCCATGATAGAAATACCGCTCGTCATATCCTCAATGTCCACAACTTCTTCTTGCAGCCGCTTGAGCTGCGCACGACGATATTCAAGGTCGCCTTTTTCCTCGGCATTGATCAGGTCATCGTCACCGGTGGAGGTCATGACCGAAATCTTCATGCGGGTTTCCACGCGGCTTTTCAGGTTGATGTATTCATCAAGGTCCATATCCGGCCAGAAGTTTACAAGCTGGATATGGTCATTTTTACTGCCGATACGGTCAATTCGTCCGAACCGCTGGATAATGCGAACAGGGTTCCAATGAATGTCGTAGTTGATGAGGTAGTCGCAGTCCTGCAAGTTCTGACCTTCGGAAATACAGTCAGTTGCAATCAGAATATCAAGCTCGTCGGTGCTTCCGGGCAGGAGTACAGCTTTGCCCTTAGAAACCGGCGAGAAGCAGGTCAGCACCGTGTTGAGATCGGCTCGGAGCTTCGGAATGGTTGTTCTTCCGTCAACCGATCCGGTAATCTCTGCCGTTTCCAGTCCGAAGTTCTCTTTTGCGAATTTACTGACGTTTGCAAAGAGGTAATCGGCGGTATCAGAGAATGCAGTGAAGATAATGATCTTCTTATTACCGGGATTGATTGGCTGCTCAATTTTCTTGCGGATCAAGTCAAACAGCGTTTGCAGCTTTGTGTCATGCTCCGGCGTGATGTCGGCAATCATGAGGGACAGGAGTTCCAGATTCTCCGCGTCCTTTTCCAGTTCGAGCATCCATGAAACATAATCCATATCAGCAAGATCAATTTTGACTTTCTTGCCGACGGAGAAGAAGTCGGTGTTCTGGTCATCGTAATCAAAATCTTCTGCGTCGGAAATCTCAGTTAGATTCAGGACGCAACCCCCGGACTGATAGCTTTTGATCGTTTCAATGGTATCTTCAATCAGCTTTTTGATGCGGTCAATCGTCAAGCGGAAAGAAGCAACCGAGCTTTCCAGACGTTTGAGAAGGTTGATGCTCATAAGACGCCGAATGCCTGCTTCACGTCCTTGCTGGGTAAGGCTGTTTCCCTTGTGGTGCGTCATGTCGATGTACTTTGCCAACTTCGACGGCATGATATAATTCGACGGCGTATAGATCGTCAGGCTCAACGACATGAGCAGATTATAAATATCATTATAGTTGATTGCATTGTTCAGATCGGTCAGACAGGGACGCAGAGAAATCGGCGGCAGACGCTCCGGAAATTTGCCGATGTCAGAAGTGTTGTAATATTTTTCAATGTGCTTTCTTGATCGTGCAATCGTCACACTGTCCAGCAGTTCAAAGAAATCAAAATCAAGTGTCCGTAAAAGCTCGTCCGTCGTTCGTTCGTCAGCAGGGAGCTTGCTCCATGCGTTGAAAGCTTTCTGCGCCTGACGGAAAATTTCATCAATACTTTTGGTCGTGTCGAGCTTTTTGTTCATCTGCGAAGCATCACCTTCATAGGCGAGTGCGAGCTGATTTTTAAGGTCGATAAACTTGTTGTTGACCGGTGTTGCCGAGAGCATCAGTACCTTTGTTTTTACGCCAGCGCGAACGACTTTATTGAGCAGTTTCAGATAACGGTTTTCCTTTGCGTCCTCGCCGGACACCTCCCCGCCATTGCGGAAGTTGTGGCTCTCATCAATGACAACAAGGTCATAGTTGCCCCAATTTAGACGGTCAAGATCAATGCCATTCGACTGTCCATGCTCACGGGAAAGGTCCGTATGATAGAGCACATCATAGCGCAGGCGGTCTGTGGCAATGGGATTGTTGACATAGTTGTCCTTGTATGTATTCCAGTTCTCAGAGAGCTTTTTCGGGCAGAGAACAAGCACAGATTTGTTACGGTTTTCATAATACTTGATCACCGCAAGCGCAGTGAATGTCTTGCCGAGACCAACACTGTCAGCCAGAATGCAGCCGTTGAATTTCTCAAGCTTGCTGATGATGGCAAGAACTGCATCGCGCTGGAAGTTATAGAGCATTCCCCAGATTTTGCTTTCCTTGAAACCTGTTGCCTCATTCGGCAATTCGTCTTCGGAAATGTCATCAAGGAACTCTTTGAAGATGTTATAGAGCGCAACAAAGTATATGTATTCTGGGGCGTTCTCACGATATGCAGCGGAAATATTCTCGATTACGACGTCAGTGACTTCCTGTAACTTCTTCTTGTCATTCCAGAGCTGTTCGAAGAGCTTGAGGAAGTAGTTGGCGTTTTCAAAACTCTCTGTCTTCTGCACCGGATAATAGGCGTTGTTGCCGCGCTCACAGCCGAGATCGACTGTGGTAAACCCGTTAATAGGCATATAGGTGCTTTCATCAACCGTCATAAAACCCATCATCTGCTCCTGGGTGACGTTCGATTTGAAAACCACCTTGTGCCGAATCCAATCTGCACACTCTTTCGCAATCGCTTTCTGCGTCAGTTCATTACGGAGTTTTACTTCAAACTCCGTACCATACAGACTGCGCTCTCTGGAAATGCGAGGGATATAGAACTCCCGTTGCGCTTTGGAGGCTTTCTCAGTGATAAAGGTCGGAGAGGTGAAAATGAAACGCAGTTCCTCTATGCCTTCCAGTTGCTTTTTGAGTTCCTGATACGCATAGATTGAAAAGCAGGCCGCCGCGACAGACATCTTGCTGCCCTTTTGAATACCTGCTTGCAAGTCTTCTTTAACTGTTTTGCTTATGTTATCTATAATCAGCATTTCATCACCCCATCGAGGCACAAGACTACCTCTAATTTCTATAAACTGTACGAAAAACGGGACTCAGCCTTAGATCTCCACATTCCTACATCTACCGTCAGATTTGAATCATTTATCTGTAACAGGCGCTTCTCTCTTGGCAATCGCATTTATTCCCAGCAGCGTTTTCAGCACATTTATAATCTGCTCGTATTCAATACCCGCTGCATAGGTGAATTGTTTGCGGTACCTTTCCCACATTGTCTTGAGCTCTGGGCTTTCTTCGATATTCCGAAGAATGCCGGGAACATCCTCGATCTGTCGAGCCGTATCACGGTGATTGGCTGTTGCCTGTAGTGCATTTTCAAATACTGCTTGATCAAATTTCTGCGTTGTAGCCAATATATAGGCATCATAAAAATCTCTGGGACGGGTGTTGAACACGCTGCGCCGCAAGATGGTCTCCACTTTTTCCGCCATGACAGTTTCGATGTTATATGCCCACAGCTCGTAGGTTTTTTCGTCATCGAAAATCTCAGAGAAGTTGTACTGTACTGCATGAGGCGTGATGGCATCGCCAGTGGACACATCGATACTCAGCGGAGTAACAATTGTGTCAAACCATGCGTTCAACATAACCCGGTATCCGCCGTATATGTCATCTTCGCGGATGGGTGAAATGGTTCCGATCTCAAAAGAGACACCATCGTCAAAGCGAATTGCGCAGATCTGCTCCAGTGCGCTGTGGATGGCATCCGGTGTGAGAGGCAGGTTTTTCAGAGTGGTATCCAGATCCATTGTAGCGCGATTATCCAGCCCGACGATGGCAGCCACCAGCATACCGCCCTTCAACACGAACTTTTCCCTGTAATCAGAGACAGACAGGCGCACCAACAGGCGCTCGAACATATAGTTCTGCAAAATGACCTGTGCAGGAATATTCTTCTTTTTTGCAATGTTTCGGATTTTCGCTTTCAAGCTCATTGCATTACTCATAGAAGCACCTCCAAATACTGGTGCAGGACATTGGCCACCCGCATCTGTTTTGCATAAAAGTTCAGTTTGTTTAGATCCTTTTGGGGATCTGCCGCATATAACTTCAAGGCAGCGTGAAACGTTTCTGTTCCGAGTTTGTTGCGGCTGCGAATTACGTCGCAGATCGTGCGCTCTAAGTCGTATGTGGGGACTTCGTTTCCGGCAGGTGTTTTCAGCATTGTTTTACCGAGTTCAAACAATTCAGGCTTGATATAATACACCTTACATTCCGACTTGATTGCCGCAGACGGAATACAGTCAGACGGTGCAGTGACCGTATGTTCAAATGGTGTGCGGTCGGAAATACCGTGAAGGTACAGGGCCGTTTCGTGCGAAAAAATAACTTTGTTGGAACGGTTGCTGATGGCCAGCAGCTCGTCCTGTATGTCATCGGGCAGAATGTATTGGCCCTTCACGATACGATGAATTCTATTTTCCTTGCACAGTTTGTAAAGCACTGCTTTTGAGATACCTCTCTGTGCAGCTATTTTCGTCTCGATAATTCCACCATGTGTTTTGGCAATAGCGGAGAGCTCAGTCATGTAATCCACACAATCACCTCGGTTACAACGATTCAATAATATTATATTTGCAGTTATGATAAAAGTCAACGTCCTTCGGGAGTCAATCGTAAAATATTTATTCTGAAATCATGATTAAAGTCAATTACATTTCGCGTGTTCAAGCCTCTTCCCCATATTCTGACAAGCTGCCCCTTACGATGCCATCAGAATTAAGGAAAGTTTTTATTCTTTGCCTATTCTGGAGCTGGACAAGGCGCAGGAGGAAGCGAATGAACGACGGGAAAAAGAGGCGGAGCAGCGCTGAGCTGCCCGCCCACAAGCGATTTGCAAAATCGCGCAGCCGATGGAGTTATCCATCGTTCCAGAACACAATTTTTGTGTTCTGCGGGGATTGGGGCAGCGCCCCAACAAGCATGAAACAGGCGGGCTCCGTGTAAACGGAATCCGCCTGTTTTTGCAAAGTGGGTACCGCTTTGCATTGCTTGCCGCTTTCTTGCCCCCCGTTCGTACCCCCGTATTTCCCCTCTACCCATACTACAATCTGAACAGAGTGTTTTGGCCAGTTTTCAGGAAATTATCGCAAAAATAGCGTGCGTTCAAAGAAAAGATACAGCTTATTTTCTTCGTTTAATGTGACACAGTAAGAAGTGACAAGACTCTATAAGTAAACACCGAATCGCACAGCGCAGGCATTTTGGCCTGATGCTGTGCGATTTCTTTTTCACCTCACGAAATGCTGGCCTGCACAGCCGTTTGCTATGCAGCGCGTCTCATCCTTTGGGATGATTTACATTTCAGAACAGCCGCGTATAATATAATTTGAAATAGGTGGCAAAAGGCTTATGACAATCTCACTCTGTATCAAAGGGAGGGAAGAAATGACCGAAAATATCATCATAAAGCCCTCCGTTCAGAAACGGTTTGACAGCTTCATGGCGCATGGCAGAGTCCTTTTTTTCAGCGCGCCCTGCGGCTTTGGAAAGACCGTGCTGGCGGACGCGCTGCTGCGCGGGCGGAATGTGCTGCGGCAAAGCGCGGCAGACCCAGACTGCGCGATCCCACCGTCAGCGCAGGATTGGGACATTCTGCTGATTGACGATCTTCAGCTCATGCAGGAGGAAGCC
>OIXG01003027.1_pt1 | contig 11716 bp, 2 predicted proteins | sample 1587731 | NCBI WGS metagenome assembly OIXG01 (sample SAMEA3888908, study PRJEB22519) | human gut metagenome | biome: human gut; feature: human-associated habitat; material: faeces | place: Denmark | collected 2010
CGGTGACGCAGGAGATGATCGATTTTACCGACGAGAACAGTCAGGGCGGCTGGGTAAAAGATGGGGCAAATGGAACGATCACTTTCCAGAATGGTGAGGGTGATGATGGATTTATGGTACTTGAGTCTGCAGGAGAGTCCTTTTTCAAATATGGAAATTCCAAAACCCGTCAGGATGGAATTCTTGAAATGGATCTTACCCTGACGAAAGGACCGAATGGGGCGAGAATGTTGATTTTGTTCCGTTACAATTCTTCCTCTGACTGGGAAGGAATTGGAGTAGACGGTACTCACTGGTTCTGGCAGAAAGGTTCTTCTAACTGGGGAGATCTTAATTCCACAAAGACGACGTTTGATGCATCAGATATAAACCAGAAGCATCATATCAAACTGGAGTATCGTGGAAAGCAGATCAAGGTTTATCAGGATGGAGAGGTGATTATTGATCAGACAGTAGATGCATTTAGTGATACGATGTCCGGACAGATTGGAATGAGAGTCTGGGGAGAACCAACAGAAACCCATGGATGTGCTTTGAAGTTTGACAATATAAAAACTTCCGATATTTTTTCAGCAGTTTCGATTGATCCGAAAAGTGTGAAACTTGAACAGGATACAGCGGCAGCACAGGATATTGAAGTGGCAATAACAGGCGAGAATACATTAAGTGCGATTAAAAATGGATCAGAGGTATTGGAAAGGGGAACGGATTATACTGTAAATGGTCAGAATGTCACAATTAAGACAACTTATCTTGAAAAGATCAAAAGTCAATCCAGTACAAAGCTGGTTTTTGAATTCGAAGATGGGCAGACACAGACATTCACGATTAATATTAACATTCCGGAACCGACGGTATCCTATACAAGAAATTTTGCGGCAGACGGAGCAGACGGCTTTACGAAAAAGAGTGGAAGCGGTTCTATGAGTCTGGAAAATGGTGCCATGAAGCTTCAGGGAGATGGCGTATTTATTGATGATAATTCGGCAAGCCTGAAAGACCAGGAAATTGAATTTACATACGATCCAATGAATGATAATTGTGGATATGGGGCAGTTCTCCGGTATGTAAGTGATAATGAGTATTTCTATGTTGGACCGTCTTCACAGAATAATCAGCATTATACCAGATGGAATATCTGGAATGCACAGGGACAGTCACTTCTTGGAAGTGAATATAATGACAGTGGTTTTATTCTTGCAAATAGAGTGGTTCCATATAAGATAAAAGTAAGGATTGTGGACAAGTATGTGACAGTATTTGTTGATAATGAGGAAATTCTTAATAGAGAACTTAGTAATGTTACGACAAATCCGGGAAAAGTGGGATTCAGAACCGGAAGTAATAATGGAATGCTCATCCAGAAGTTTACGCAGGAGAATGCAGCTGTACCGACAGTTGTGGAAAATACAGAGCCTGTAACAATTCAGTCAGATGCCATGACAGTCCGTCTGGACCGTGCATTCCCGCGGGTAATCGATTATACATTAAAGAACGGTGGGGAGACTGTAAAAGGACAGGAACTTGCATTACATCAGATTGAGTTAAATAATAAACTTTATACACCGGATGTTACAGCAGATATCAGTGAGAATAAAGCGGTTTATCATGTGTCAGAGGCGACGACAGGAATTTCATTTGATGTTATATTTACTGTAGAAGGAAATGTCCTTTCTATGAATGTAAAAAATATAGTTGATGATCAGACGAAACTGTACACTTTGAATTTCCCGCGTCACAGTTTGATTTCTATGTCAAGTAAAGATGCGGACGGAAAGCTGACTGTAAATAATTATCAGGGACAGAATGCGATTTCGCTTTCTTCAGCCAATGCATCAGAAGCATATAATGAGACGACGCTTGCAGTGTTAAGTAATCGGAATGTTGCTGCTGCATTAAGTGGAGAATCATATAAAAACCGTCATGAAGTAGCATACCAGACGTTTGCGGCAGGAGACCATAATTCTACAGGTTTATGGATGAATGAGTATACTTACCGTGGACTGGATGGAGAGATAATGTATCTGCCTGCAGTCAAGGTAGCGGTCACAGCAGATTGCAATGGAGATGGAAAAGTAGACGCTCAGGATGGTGCGATTGTACTTCGGGATAAGTGCATGACCAGAAAAAGTGGAGCGGACGAAGTGACAGACTCCTGGACAATGATCGCAATGAATGTAGGATCCGAAGCTCAATATCCATTTCTCCGTATTTTGGATAATGTGAAGAAGATGTATCTGGCTACAGATGGATTTGGGCAGAATATTATTATCAAGGGATATCAAGGTGAAGGACATGACTCATCTCATCCGGATTATGCAAATTATAATAAGCATGCTGGTGGTCTGGAAGATTTCAACACTTTGCTGAGTGAGGCAGAAAAGTATAATGCACAAATAGGTATTCATGTAAACCAGACAGATACTTACCCGGAAGCTCCGCAGTATGGAAAGCTTGCAGCAAGCCTTCCGGCCTGGGATTGGTATGATAGTTCAAAAGGCATTATTCGTGAGAACGACGATCTTGACACATCAGAAAATGGATTGGATGGACGTTTTTCGCAATTATACGATAAAGATACGCAGGGAAAGATTGATACGACATATGTAGATGTATTCTTTGGAACAAGATGGCCGATGTATAAATTAATACAGAATATAAAAGGCCGCAACATTATTCTTGGAACAGAGAATCCTGATGAAATGGTTTCCCACAGTGTATTTGTCCATGGTATTCAGACCGGGGCAGGCAACTTTAAAGGAGCAGGAAATCTGGTTCGTTTTGTAGAGAACAACCAGTCTGATATTTTCCAGGGAACAACTTTGTTCAGAGGAATACAATCGAGAAACAACGGCGGCGATACAGGCGGAGCAAGCAAAGGTGGTGCTGGTATTGACGGTTGGCAGCAGTCTTCACAGGGAAATAATGCAGCAAGTATGAATGATTCGCTGGATACATTTTATTGCGAAGTACTTCCGGCTAAGTTCCTTGCACAGTATCCGCTGATGCAGTATGAAAGCGAATCGCGGGCAGTTCTGGGAAATAGTAACGAAGTAGTAACTGAGATCGTGAATAACGTTAATGTTATTACGCTGGACGGTGAAAAAGTTGCCGAAGGAAATAAGATTTTCATTCCATGGGAAAAGGATGATGATGAGCAGGGTAAGATTTATCATTATAATAAAGATGGAGGTTCAAGTACCTGGACACTTCCGGAATCCTGGGGAAATGTAACTGAGGTAACGATTTATAAACTGTCTGCAGAAGGAAAATCTGATAAGAAAACGCTTCCTGTGACAGGACGTAAAGTAACAATTGATGCGACAGCAAAAACAGGATATGTACTTTACAAAGAGGATGCTGTAAAAGTTGATACGGCTGATACAATGGAGTGGTCTACAGGATCTCCTGTGAAAGATATGGGATTCGATTCCTATAATTTTGATGAGTGGAAACCATCATCTACATCTGATAGTGTAGATCATATAAAGATTAAGGATAATAGTCTTGGAAATGCACACCTTTATATAGAGGGAACAAAAGATGGACAGGTAAGTCAGACTTTAACAGGTCTGGTTCCGGGGCAGGCTTATTCGGCATCTGTATGGTGCATTACTGATGATGGACGAAAAGCATCAATTGAGGTAAAGAACGGGGACGAAGTAGTTTCAAATTATATGGAACAGAGTAATGTCACGTATGGAGTTCATCATAATGATAAATATTTGACTAAGGCTCAGCGTATGCAGGTACGTTTTACTGCGGCATCTGACACGGTCAAATTAACGCTTTCTGCAGCAGCAGGAAAAAGCGATACATCGGTTGTTGACTTTGATGATGTGCGGGTGGCAAAAGTTGATGCTTCTACTAACCCGGATCCGAATAAGTATACTTATTGGGAGGATTTTGAAAATGTAGATCAGGGCTTTGGAGTATTTGTGTCTACGGAGTCTGATCAGTCGCATTTATCTCAGAAAAATCCAGTGAATCCAGAGTATACGACGGATGTGATTGATGGAAACTATTCTTTGAAGATTCGTGCAAAAGATTATATGAGAACCATTCCATCAACGGTTAGATTTAAACCGAATACAGAGTATAAAGTAGGCATTGAATATAAAGCACCAAGTGCAAATGCGTTTACTTTTGCAGTAAAATCTGATAAGGCTTCAAAGACGCTTGCAAGTGCGGTGGCAAATGCCCAGAGTGGAAAGCTTGTTCTCGAGTTTACAACAGGTGATGAAGAAGACTGCTATGTAGATATTACAGGACAGAGCAGTGAATATTATGTTGATAATTTCTATGTAGAAGAGGCATACATCCCGGCAGACTTTTCAGAGTTACAGAAGGCAGTAGATGAGGCAGAAAAATTAGACAGAACGGTATATATGACAGAGTATTATGCCGGTCTGGACAAGATTCTTGCGGAGGCTGAGAAAGTACTTGACAATCCACGGACAGAGCAGAGTGAGGTTGATGAGATGACCCCAAAAGTGAGGGATGCAATAAATGCATTACAGCCACTTGCGACAAATGCTGACTTTGCAGCACTGGAAAAAGCAGTAGAGGAAGCTGAGAAAATTATAGTAAAAGATTATAAAGACACATCGGATTTTGAAAGTGCATTAGCTGCTGCAAAACTTCTTTTGGAAGGCAAGGAAACGAAAAAGGAACTTAAGCATACAGAGGTAGCAACAGCAACTGATACGCTCGTTGAGAAGCAGAAAGCACTAAAACCGGTAGATCCAAAACCGGTTGACCCAGATCCGGTAGATCCAAAACCGGTAGATCCGAATCCGGTAGATCCAGATCCGGTTGCCCCAGGCAAGCCATCTACTCCGGATAATTCGAATGGTGCAGGACAGACGACAGGAAGTGGCAAGCCATCTGCTGACCAGAAAAATCCGGCGATGGGTACAAAAAAATCTGGAAAAGCAACAAAAACCGGCGATACAACTCCGGTTGTACCGGTGGCAGGAGGGGTACTGGTCTCTGCAATGATGCTTCTTGCAAATTTTCTCAAAAAGAAAAAAGACAATTGAGATGAAAGAGTGATGTTTGAATAAAAAATATGCTCCGTTCAGGCAGACAGGAACAAGAAAACCTGTTGCCTGAAGGAGCATATTTTATCTTAAGCACTCTTTGCATTTCCACTGACCAAGGCCTCATATTCACGCAGTTTCTCTTTCGCCTGCGGAGTTAAGTGCCTTGGAACTTCAATCTGAACCGTTACATACTGGTCACCGTGAACCGAAGGGTTCTTCATGGAAACAATTCCCTTTCCTTTCAAACGGATTTTAGAACCGGACTGTGTACCCTCGCGGATCTTACAAAGCACATTGCCATATAAAGTCTGAACCAGTGCTTCACCACCAAAGACAGCCGTCGTGAAAGGTACAGTAACTGTCGTATAGACATCCATTCCCTTTCGCTCGTATCCCGGTTTGTCAGCGACCTTGACCTTCAACATCAGATCCCCGGCATCTCCGCCATTTGTACCGGGCATTCCCTTGCCACGGAGACGGATCGTCTTACCGGTGTCGATTCCTGCAGGAATATGAACCTTCAGTGACTGGGAAGAATTTCCCGGAGCATTTGGATCCTGTAATGTAATGACCTTGTCACAGCCAAAAGCAGCTTCATCAAAGCCAACGGTTACTTCTGCATTCAGATCGGATCCCTTTGACTGAAAACCACCGGACTGGAACCCACCATGGAAGCCGTTCCCAAAACCGGAAGAAGTCTTGTGGGATGTTCCTCCGTGGAACATATTTCCGAAAATATCTCCGAACATATCATCCATATTACCACCCTCAAAGTGGTATTCCTGATACCCACCGTTTCCGGTAAAACCGCCACCACTGAAACCACCACTGCCAAAACCATTGCTGCCAAATCCGGTTCCGTCAGATCCGGCTCCACCAAAGCCACTTCCATAGAATCCACCATGGAAACCACCGGTGCCGTAACCGCCGGCTCCATCGGCAGCACCGCTCTGGTCAAATGCAGCGTGACCAAACTGGTCATAAAGTTTCTTTTTCTCAGGATCACTCAGGATATTGTAAGCTTCTGTGATCTCTTTAAATTTCTTTTCGGCCTCTTTATCACCGGGATTTGTATCCGGGTGATACTTTTTAGCAAGCTTTCTGTAGGCTTTTTTTATTGCTGACGGATCGGCACCTTTCGCCAGTCCGAGCAGTTCATAGTAATCTCTTTTCATAGACTCACCCTCATATCTTTCCGTTACGTTTGTATCATCTGATCTGCATTACTTTTTACACTATTGTATGCAAAGAAACAGTATCATTTATACTGTTCTATATGTAATATAGCAAAGAGAATAAAAGCCGTCAAGGGAGAATCAAAAAGAATGTTCCGAATTAGACAAAATAAGCGTGGGAATCAACCGAAAAGAACGAGCCGAAAAATTCTGCTGTTGTTATAATAGTATTAAGTCAGAGTGGGTAAGCTCGTGCGTAGACAGAACAAGATTTCAGAACAGGAGGGGATGCGGAGTATGAAGAATCGAAAAAAGCAGTTCCTGATCATCGGAATTGCAGTATTGGTGATCGCGGTCGCGGGAATTGTTGCCGGGGTCGTCCGATACAGAATTGATAATCGATTCGATTTAACTGTTGGGGGGCATACAATCAGAAAAGATGAATATGTGAACTGCATGAAATCTGTAGAGTATGATACAGAGGTGCAGATTCAGCAGGACTATGATGCCGTTTATGAAGATGGCTTCTGGGAGAAAAAGTATGATGGGAAATACGGCTACGAAATTCTGACGGAAAATACAGTAGAACAGTTGAAATACATCCATGCGGTCTATGACCTTGCAGAAGAATGTGGTGATGTATCAGACAGCAGTTATGAGGCTTTGGAAAAGCGTTGGAAAGACGAAAATGCAAAGCGGAGTGAAAAGGTTGAAAAAGGTGAGGTGGTCTACGGACTGAAAGAATATACCTTTCAACTTTATCTTCAATATGAGATGAGTACGCTCAAAGAAAAATACTGCAATGACGATACTCGTGAGGGCATGGAACTGACAGAGGACGAGATACTGGAACACTACAACAGCCGTGAGTGGATCTTCGGGGACAGCGAAGAGAATGCTGATCTGGAGACAGCAAGAATTGCGGTGGAACGTGAGTTGCGTGAAAAGAAATATGATGACATCATCACGCAGCGTGAAACTGATTCTCAGGTGGACGGAAACATGGTGGATGTAAACCGGTTTACCTTGAAGAATATAAAATGATGGAAGGAGCAATATTATGAAGAAGAAATGGATGAGCGGTGCTCTGGCTCTTCTGCTTGCAGGAACTACGGTTGCATCAATGATGCCTGCAGTTTCTGTTAATGCTGAAGGACAGAACACTGCAACAGGAACAATATATTATGTTGATTCCGAAAATGGAAATGCCAATAGAAATGCAACAGGTACTTCCAAAGGCGATGCATTTAAAACCCTGAAACAGGTAAATGCAGTGAATCTTCAACCAGGAGATCAGGTACGTTTTAAGAGAGGATCTGTCTTCAATGGAGAGGCACTTCATTTTACGAAGGAGGACAGCGGTAGTGCAGATGCACCGGTTGTTATTTCAACTTATGGAGATGAGAGTGCAGCCAGACCGCAGATCAATACAAATGGTCAGGGACGCTGGAATCTGAACTATGGAAATCCACTGGATAACCAGAACCATAAATGGAAAGGTGAAGTATCTTCCTGTATTCTGATTGAGGATACAGAATACATTGAGATCAATGGTCTGGAACTGACGAACAACAGAGCGACAGATAAAGTACCGGAAACAGATTCAAATGGTAATGTACGTGACTACAATGATGCTTATGCAATGGACAGAACCGGTGTTGCCGGAGTTGCAAAAGATAATGGAACAGTAGATCATATCGTACTGAATGATCTTTACATTCATGATGTAACAGGTAACGTCTATAATAAGCACATGACCAATGGTGGTATCTACTTTATCATGGAGAAACCGACAAATGAGGCAACAACAGGTGTTGCAAGATACAATGATGTTAAGATTAAGAATTGCTATCTTGATACAGTAAACCGGTGGGGAATCGCAGTTGGATATACCTATCAGTGGGGAAGATTCACAAATGCTTCTCTGTCAGATGAGGTGATGTCTACATATGGAGCATCCAAGGTTGTAATCGAGAATAACTACCTGAACAATGTCGGTGGAGATGCGATTACAACAATGTACTGTGACAATCCTTTGATCCAGTATAATGTGTCAGAGAATGCAGCAAAGCAGATTAATAAAACAGACTACTCACAGCAGCAGCCAAGTCTGGATGCAAATGGAAATGAGACTGGTAAACAGAACGTTGGAGCAGGACGTGTGGCAGCAGGTATCTGGCCATGGAAGTGTAAAAATGCCATTTTCCAGTACAATGAATGCTTCGCAACGCTGAATGCATCCAGCGGTAATGGTGACGGACAGCCTTGGGATGCTGACTACGGTGATGGAACAAACTATCAGTACAACTACAGTCACGGTAATACGGCAAGTACGATCATGTTCTGTGGACCGCAGTCCATCAATAATACATTCCGTTACAACATCAGCCAGAATGAAGATATGGGACCGCTGGATCCTGCTGGAAATACAGGAAATTGTCAGGTTTACAATAATACCTTCTATATTAAAGCGGGACTGAATACAATCTGGCATAGAAGTCATGGAAATGGTGGACCGGTTACAGCAGAAAATAATATTTTCTATTTTGCAGGAAGTACACCGGCAACAGTTTCAAACTGGAATCCGAGCAACAATAAAGTATTCGACAACAACCTGTACTACAATGTATCCAATTACCCAACTGATGCAAATGCAGTAAAGGTATCCGCAGGAACAGCAGTACTTGTTGATGCAGGTTCAGGTCCGGTTGCAGCAGCAGAGGACAAGCAGGCAAGACTGCATGAAGATCCGACAGCTACTACAAAATTTGATGGATACAAACTGGCAGCAAACTCACCGGCTATCAATGCTGGTAAAGTAATTGTTGACAGAAATGGTTATTCTATCGATCATGACTTCTTCGGACATGCAATCACAGCAGTACCGGAAATCGGAGCAGCAGAAAGTGATGCAGTTACAGCACTTGTACTTCGTTCCAATACATACACAATTTCAGGAACAAATGTAAGTGATCTTCCGAAGAATACAACAGTAGAGCAGTTCCGCAACAACATCATCGTTGATACAGGCGTTACAGTTACTGTAAAAAATGGTGATAAAGTTCTTGGCGATGCAGATATCGTAAAAGGTGGAGCAACTGTCGTTCTTTCTTATGAAGGAATGGAGGATGTAACTTATACAGTAGTTGCAAGTTCTGATAAAGAACTGAAAGATGCTTATTATGAAGTAAAAGGAACAACCATGAGCGTTCCTTATACAGCTAAAAATCCGACAACAGTGAGCGAGATGAGAAAGAATATCACTGTAGCTGATACAGCAACAGTTTCTGTATTAAATGGCGGAACTGAGCTGGCAAATACAGATGCAGTAGCAGAAGGCATGACACTTCGTATCACCGCTGAAGACGGAACAACAAATGATTATACAATCGCTCAGAAGAACACATACAACTGGACTCTTGACTTTGTTAAAGGACAGCAGGGAAATGTATGGTTTGGACAGCAGAAGAACGGAACCGGTGACTGGACAAATATGACAGAATCTGACAGAGACGGATGGCCGAACTGGTGTGTGAATACATATTATGGTCCTGGTATTGATGCTTCACAGGGTACAACTTCAACAACAGATACAAGCGTTCACGGACTGCTTTCCGCACCGCCGAACAGCGATATCTCAACAGCAATGGCATTCAGAGCACCGAAGAGCGGTACAGTATCTTTCAATGTAAAAGATGATGAGCCATACCTTCGTCAGAATGGAAATTCAGGCGGAACAGTTACATTAAGCCTTCTTGTTAATGATACAGTAAAGCAGAGTGTAACACTTCAGACCAGCCGTGAGAAAGCAACAGACTGGGCAAACTTTGATGCAATCGAAGTAAATGCGGGAGATGTGATCCGTGTAGTAACAAAGAGCAACAGCAATCCAAGCAAGCCGTCTGTTCATGTTACTCCGATTATCACATACCTTGATACAGCAGTAGCTGATACAGAAGCACCGGATGCTCCGACAGCAGTAAGAACAGCAGATGTTACAGAGACAACAGCAAAAGTTGCATGGGCAGAAGCAAGCGATAATGTTGGCGTAGTTGGATACAATGTATATGTAAATGATACAAAGGTAAATGCAGAACTTGTAACAGCTACAGAGTATGACCTGACAGGTCTTACAGCATCTACAGAGTACAGTGTAAAAGTTACAGCAGTTGATGCAGCTGAAAATGAATCTGAGAAATCAGAAGCAGCTACATTTACAACAGCAAAGGCAGCCGATACAGAGGCTCCGAGTGTTCCGACAGATGTAAAAGCATCAGATGTCAAAAAGACAGGTGCAACTGTTACATGGACAGCTTCTACAGATAATGAAGAAGTTGCCGGATATAATGTATATGTAAACGGAACTCAGGTAGGTACGCATACCGGAGGTTATGATCCTTTCTATTTTGATATTACTTCTGCCTTAAAAGGTAGCGGAGAGCAGGAGATTGCTGTATATATTTATGATAATACAGGTATGGAAGGACAGCCGACAGGGAAGCAATCCAGAAATCCTTCCATATGCTGGTACACGGCAGTGAGCGGTATTTGGCAGACTGTATGGTTAGAGCCGGTGAATCCGGTGCATATAGCGTCATTTACAATGGAGCCTAATTTAGATAAAAAGTGGTTGTCGCTTATGGTAAATCCGAGCGAGCCCGAGGGCGTTACGGTCAATGCGAAAATAAAGGATAAAGAAGGAAATGTCGTTTCGACATTGGAAAATGGAAATCCTGCCGGTATTATCCGCATGACGATCGATGGGGAGGTACATCCGTGGTCGGTAGAAGATCCTTATTTATATGATCTTGAAATTTCTCTTCTCAAGAACGGGAAAGAAACGGATGCTGTGAAAAGTTATTGCGGAATCCGTAAGATCGAGGTTAAAAAAGTCGGAGATATTCCTCGTATATTCTTGAATGATAAGCAAATTTTTCAGATGGGACCGCTTGACCAAGGATGGTGGCCTGACGGATTATATACTGCACCCAGTGATGAGGCATTATTATTCGATATCCGCACGATGAAAGAATTGGGATTCAATATGGTGCGTAAACATATCAAGACCGAGCCAGCTCGTTGGTATTATCATTGCGATAAAGAGGGAATTTTGGTTTGGCAGGACTTGCCGAGTCCGAATCTGCCCAAAGGTCATGAAGATTTTGCAAAAGCAAATTTTGAGTCGGAATCGAAATCTATCATAGATGCTTTGAAAAATCATCCCAGCATTGTTCAGTGGATCGTTTTTAATGAAGGTTGGGGACAATTCGATACGGAGCGTATGACTAATGTGGTAGATTCTAAAGTGAACTCATTGAATCCGGCACGCTTTGGAAAAACTACTTTGATCTGTTGTGCAAGTGGGTGGACTGATGCCGAAGTCGGTAATATTATCGATACGCACAGTTATCCCGATCCTTCTTGTCCTTCTAATGCAAATCGGGCTGCGGTTTGCGGAGAATATGGCGGAATAACGTTGAAAGTGCCGGGACATAT
>OIXG01003036.1_pt1 | contig 11698 bp, 8 predicted proteins | sample 1587731 | NCBI WGS metagenome assembly OIXG01 (sample SAMEA3888908, study PRJEB22519) | human gut metagenome | biome: human gut; feature: human-associated habitat; material: faeces | place: Denmark | collected 2010
GATTGCTTCTGTACCCGGAGCAAGCAGTTTACGTGGGTCAAAACCTTTACCTTCCAAATCTTTGCCTGCTTCAATGTAAGCACGTGTTGCTTCCTGGAACGCAAGCTGGCACTCTGTGTTTACGTTAATCTTAGATACACCAAGAGAGATTGCTTTCTTAATCATATCTTCCGGAATTCCGGTACCACCATGAAGTACAAGCGGCATCGTTCCTGTTTTCTCCTGAACAGCAGCCAACGTCTCAAAGCTGAGTCCTGCCCAGTTTTTCGGATATTTACCATGGATATTACCAATTCCTGCTGCTAACATGGTAACACCAAGGTCAGCAACCATCTTACATTCGTTCGGATCTGCACACTCGCCGGCACCAATGACACCATCTTCTTCACCGCCGATTGAACCAACTTCTGCTTCAATAGACAATCCTTTTTCTTTGCAGATTCCTACCAGTTCTTTTGTTTTCTCAACGTTTTCCTCAATCGGATAATGAGAACCATCGAACATGATGGATGAAAATCCTGCCTCGATACAAGCTTTTGCGCCTTCATAACTGCCGTGGTCAAGGTGAAGGGCAACCGGAACTGTGATATTCAGCTCTTCCAGCATACCATTTACCATGCCTACAACCGTTTTGTATCCACACATATATTTTCCGGCTCCCTCAGATACACCAAGGATAACCGGTGAATTGCACTCCTGTGCTGTGAGAAGAATGGATTTTGTCCACTCCAGGTTGTTGATGTTGAACTGACCTACTGCATATTTACCTGCTTTTGCTTTTTTGAGCATTTCTTCTGCTGATACTAACATCTTTCTTCCTCCATTTCTTTTTTATTTTTGGTCTGCTTACACAGACTTATCGTCCACAACATTTTTTGTATTTCTTGCCGCTTCCACATGGGCATGGATCATTTCTTCCAATTTTTGGTTCTTCGCGGCGGATCGTACCGGAATTTTTCTGCTTGCGATACAATTCTTTTCTGCGCTCTGCACTCAGGATCGAATCCCACTGTGGCAGTGTGTACAGCCATTCGGCATTGCAGTCTACCATATTATAATACAATTTTTCGCAGTCAATATCCAATTTAATCTCGGTATCTTTTTCCATCGTATCGATTGGATTTGGCTCTTTCAAACTATCATTGATTCCATCCAGGAAACCAACCATCATAGAAAGCGGTACTTCGTACTTCTCTGCCAGTCCTTCTACAGTTCCGGTCACAACTTCTGTCGGATTGGTCAAAAGTTTTTCATAAATGCCTTTTTCCAACTGGAAGTAATTGTTCCAAAGCTGCTCTCCTTCTTTTGAATTCTGCATTTCTTCACTATATGCGTACTCACGCCATTCTTGTAACAATGACATAATTTAATTCCTCCTGCGATTTTGCAATTTTCATTAGGTATTCCCTTTTTTCATTGTATCACACTTTTTAGTGACAAGCAATGGTTTTCTTTTGGCAGAAAAAGAGAGTTCCGCACGTTGCCGTTTGGAACTCTCCGGGGGATTTATTATTACATTTTATGATACGATGTGTTCGACGCCATCTGCATCTGTGATGATAATAGTATGCTCCACACCTTGTTTCACATAAAGATTCAAGTTCCAGCTAGGAGCTGTATTTCCATTTACATCTTTTATCACAAAACTTGAAATATGCTGGTCAACACCATCTATTGTCACTTTTTGGATTCCACTGTAACTCTTCACCGCCACACTAACGGCAGTATAACTATCTTTCGTCAAGAATCCATCCTCTCTGGCAATCGGTTTACTGCCGATCGAATAAACAGCACCTCCGTAAATTGCCACATCACAATGCTGTTGATTCTGACCATCACCCAAGGCATATTTGGATCCTGTAGCCGAAATATTACCACCATAAATTTCAACGGTAAGCGTAGTTACATCTGTCTTGGCTTCAGATCCTCCTGCACCGATACCGGCTCCATTTCCACCGGACTGCGCGTAAATATCACCACCATAAACGATGATTTTTCCACCACCGCGTCCGCACTGTCCATCACCGATACCAGCTCCATTTCTCCCACCTTTGGCAACAATCGTTCCACTGTAGATAACAATTTTTCCGAGTGTTCCCGCATCTGCATCCTTGTCACTTCCTGATGCACCGATAGCTGCGGCAGACTGTCCACCCATCGCAAAAAGTTTTCCTGTACCACTCAGAGAAAGTTCACACCCTTTCGGCACTTCAATACATGCTTTCTTCGCCGGCGAATTCAATGTCGTCGTTCCACTCAGCTGCAAATTCACCTTTGCTTTATTCGTAAGAGTGATCGGACTTCCTGCCGCCGTCGTAATGATAACATTGTCAAGTACGATTGTATGCGTTCCACCGGAAACCGTAATCGAATTTGTCGTCGATGTGCTGTTTCCGCTAATTGTATACGCCCCAGTGTAACTCTGTTTCTCGCCGTCACCAATCGTATAGCCATCTTCCTCAATCAAAATATTTCCTTCCAAAAGATCCAGAGTCTTTGTTGTCTCTGGTTTTTCCGGTTCCGGCTCTGTTGTCGGTACTGCCGTTGGCTCCGCTGTCGGTTCTGTACTTGGTTCTGCCGTTGGTTCCGTACTTGGTGTCGCCGTTGGCACTGTAGTCGGGGTTGCTGTTGGCACCGTGGCAGGTGTTGCCGTCGGTGTCGCCGTTGGCGTCGTTCCTTTTACCAAATTGATCAATGCCGTAAATGCTGCTTTTGGCATATAATTTTCATCAAACAGAGATGGGTAATACGGTCCATCATCCTTTTGCGTGTTTAACCAGGTATCCAAATCGGTCAGATTCCAGAATGTAACACCGCTTACATTAACATTGTTACTATTTTTCTGCGTAAGCACTATATTCATAAATTTAGAATATGCATTTGCTAACGTTTCCTGTCCGGATTCGGAATTGTCTTTGCTCGCAAAATCAAGTTCCGTAATCTGCACCTCATAGCCATTTTGCTTAAACAAATTCAACGCATTTTTAATATTGTCGCCATCGCTGACATTCAAGTTTGTCTGATGCGCCTGCATTCCCAAACCGTCGATCGTACCTGCTGCCTTGGCATCTGCCAGATATTTTACCACAGCTTTCATCTGTCCCGGAGACGCCATGCCTACATAATCATTGTAGAACAACTTTGCGCCGGATCCGGCCGCTGTCTGAGCTGCTCTTGCATATTCAAACGCTTTCGTAATGTAAGTATTGTCCTCTTCGCCAAAAATCGCTCCATAAAGACTCTTTGTACCTGTTCTCAGCTTACAGCCATTGTCATTGATCACCTCATTGACAACATCATACGCATATACCACACCCGGATATTTCGTCTCTGTGTATTGAATAATCTGCGTGATATAGCTCTGCATACGCTGTAACATTGTTTCTTCATCTACTAGATTGGTAATATTTGTCTTTGCCGTGCCATTTCCATCGTATTGGGCCTCGTAGCCTTCACAAAAATACCAATCTGGCGTCTGTGAATACCAAACCAATGTATGGAAACGCACTTGCAGATTATTTGCCTGCGCAAGACTTAAACATTTATCGATAATATCGGTGTTTATCACCGGCATGCCATCTGCGGAAGCCTTGGATTTTTCCTGATTCAAAAGGCTTTCCGGTTTCAATTCATCGCCAAATGTCACTCTGGTATAATGATGTTTAATAAACTGTAATATTTCATCATTTTTCAAATTATAACTGTACACTTCACATCCCATCGGGAATTGTTTGCTGTACGCTTCACTCAGGCTTTCTGTCGCAAGCACTTTGTCCAAATCAAGATGTTTTTCCGTTATGGAAATATTGTCCACGTAAAATTCACTTTGATAGTTTTGCATCTCAAAATACATATGAAGCTGTTTCACATCTCCCGGTGCTACCACCGTCGCTTGTATTTTCTTCCAATTTCCGGTAGGCACTTTCAATGACTGAATCGTCGTATATGTGATGTTTCCGGCAAAGTCCTCTGCCTGCCACATGCAATTGATCATGCGGTCACCACCAGCCTGATGTTTGACATAAGCTTCTATCGTATATGTAGTATAATCCGTTACATTATAAGTCACGTCAATCTGCGGACCGGCCCAGTTTTTCTCGCGATTCGATACTTTTAGGCAATAGTTATCATTGTAACCGCCCTCTGTAACGGTCAATGTTTCTTTTCCTTGCCGCCCGGTCACATACGTATTTTTTCCATCCTCAAAATCAAGTGAGAGTGCTTTTCCTTCTTCTGCCGGAATCGGTGTCCCCGGCACTTTTGTCGGCTCACTGCTTGGCTGTGTACTTGGCTGCGCGCTCGGTGCCACACTTGGCTCTGCTGTCGGAACGCTGCTTGGTGCCACGGTCGGACCGATTGGTGGTTTCTCACTCGGCTGTGCAGATGGCTTCGCACTTGGTACCACACTCGGCTGTGCAGATGGTTGTTCGCTCGGCTTCACGCTCGGCTGTGCAGATGGTTGTTCGCTCGGCTTCACACTCGGCTTCACACTCGGCTGTGCAGATGGTTGTTCGCTCGGTATCACACTTGGCTGTGCACTCGGCTGCATGCTCGGAACTGCACTCGGCTGCGTGCTTGGTGCTATGCTAGGCACTGTATTTGGTGTTTTCGTTTCCGTCGCATTCGGTTCTTTCGTCGAAATACTTGCTGCTTTTTTTACCGTCACACGGCATTTTAAAACATATTTCTTTCCACGATAACGAAAACGGCTCGTAACATAGGTTTTTCCTTTTTTCTTCGCCGTTATCTTTCCGGTTTTGCTAACCGTTGCAATTTTTTTATTCTTGCTTTTCCATGTAATCTTTGTCTTTTTATTGACATATTTTACTTTGACTTTTTTGGATTTTCCAACAGTCAGAACGACTGTTTTCTTAGATAATCTCGGTTTCTTTGCTGCTTCACTTTGTTCGGCCGGCGTGCACAATGCGACTATCATCGCAGTGATCAAAAGAACTACCAGCCACTTTGTTTGTTGACTTTTTCTTGCTTTTTCCATGCGTATTCCTCCAATTTGGTTTTCCAAAATTGTACTCCGACCATTATCATACTATTACCTACAATAAAACGTACTATTTTTCTCCAAATCACCCAGAATACAGATTAGAAAAGCGACTGCTGCTACAATCGCCTTTCATGGTTCAATATTAACAAGTTTTTTTCGAAAAGTCAATCTTTTTTGTGCATTTTGCACAATTTTTACACTTTATTCTCCCAGGCTTTTTATTTCAAAAAGGCATCGACACCATCGGCAATTCCTTTTACCATCTTTTTCTGATAAGAAGCAGATGCCATTTTCAGGTCTTCGGCGCGGTTGCTCATAAATCCCATCTCAATAATCGTAACAGGGACTTTGCACCAATTGATGCCCGTCATCGTGTCGGTGTACATTACTCCGCGGTTTTTGGCACCTGTCGCCGCACAATATTTCCGAATCATTTTCTTAGAAAATTTCTGGCTGGCTTTGCGCACCTTTTTCGACATATATTTGTTGTTTCCTGTCGGAGCGATTGACAATGCACCGCTTACCGAAGTGCTTTCCGAAGAGTTCGCATGAATGCGGATAAATGCATCTGCCTTTGCCGCATTTGCCACTTTTGCACGCTCTACGTTGGAAATGTTGACATTGTGCTTTGTGCGCACCATGACTACTTTATAGCCTCTCGCCACCAGCTCTTTCTTTACTTTTTTCGCCACCTGCAGATTCAGCTGATATTCACCAAGTCCGCTTGCTTTTCCCGATGTCCCGGATGTTACCTTTGCTTTTTTCGTCGAAGAGCCCGGGCCGTTTGGCTCCAACGAACTGTTTCCGCGCAGCTGATGTCCGGCATCGATTGCCACCACATTCTGTCCGTCTTTTGTCGCCGCCTGTGTCACTCCTCCGGTCATCATTACTCCCAGGATCAAACCTGCTGCCAATACTCGTAATTTCATTTCTTTCCCTTCCTTTCATTTTCATTGTACCTACAAAAAAAGAGCAAACACATAATGCATTTGCTCCTTCGTGCGGAGTATGGGACTTGAACCCACACGTCTTTGAGACACATGATCCTTAGTCATGCCTGTCTGCCAATTCCAGCAACTCCGCATACCACAGTCAAGCCGCGTCCACGACTTGACTGCTTGACTATTGTATCAAATAATTCTCCTTCTGTCAAGGATTTTTTTGATTTTTGTTAATTATTTTTCAAAAATAATTTTTGTTATTGTAACACTTCCGGCATATCCGGCTTTTCCGGCATTGATAACAACATAAGGATTGGTTCCCGCTGCCTCTTTGACTTTATCAAGATTTACAACAAATACGCCTTCTTCGTTCACGCCATATTTCGGATCTGCCACTTCTTTGCCCTCTACTTTGTGTCCCACAATTCCATGGAACTCAAATGTTGGATCCGATGCCGTAAATTCAATTCGGCAAGTGCTGTATTTTGAAAAATCGATATCTTCCGGCAATAACACTTTTGCTGTAGGCGCATACTGAGACATGCCGCTTTCTACATAGCTTACAGCCTTTGGAAGTGTGTTCACTAAGCTGTCATCTCCTACCATAATGGACTTATAGGTAAATGTGCCTTTGAATCCTGCTGTTGCTGTAGAAACATGCATATACACTTTATCCTCTGCTCCAATTTTGGCAAAAGCCTCTTTATTTACTTCTATCTCAACTCTTCCTCCGGTTTTTCCATAGGCATCCAGAACAGCCGGCGAATTCCATTGATCTCCCGTTTTTAATCCAATATTGAATCCCTGTGTGGCTGCAACATCCGTATCGCCCTCCACAGCTGTATAATTCAATACAATTTTACATCCGGCAGATAATTTTGTCTTATCAATTTCAAAGACTCCCATCGAACTATACTGAGCGAATCCATTTGGCACGTAAGCAAAAGAAGCTCCTTCTCCAAGGGCACTGCCTTCCAGAACCAATTTTGTCTCTTCCCGCTTCGTAACATCGTCTGTTTCGACGTTTGACGTATCTGCTCCCGGTGTCTCTATGCCCGGCTCCGGTTCGGATGGTTTCGGTGTTTCGGCAGGCGCAATCGGCTCAATTGTAATATCCGGCACCGTCTGTCCTTCCGGTAAAAGTGCCACACGCAAGATTTTAACTTTCCCCGCATAACCGGCTTTTCCGGCATTGATAACGACAAACGGATCTGTCCCGTTCTCTTTCAATACATTATTCAATGTAATCTGGAACATTCCCTTGGATACTGCGCCATACTGTGGATCCGTCACTTCCGCTCCGTTCACTTTATGACCCACGATTCCGTGGAATTCAAAAGAAAGATCCGACGCCGTAAAGTCAATGCGGCAAGTTTTGTATTTACTAAAATCAACGTCTGCCGGCAGATTTACTTTTGCCGTTGCTGCGTATTGATTCAATCCGTTTTCCACATAGGTATAAGCAGAAGGAAGTTCTTTTACAAGACTTTCCGTACCGGCTTTTACACTTGTATATGTAAAGGTTCCTTTGAAACCGGCTGCCGCGGTGGAAACATGCATGTACAATTTCTCTCCGGCATTGATTTTCTCCATTTTTGTGCTATCCATAGAGATCTCAATCTTTCCACCTGACTGGTCATATACATCACAAACCGCCGGTGAATTCCATTTATCTCCTGTTTTCAGCCCCACATTAAACTTCTGGCTGTCAGCAACGTCTGTATCCCCTTCTTTTGCTTCATATGTCAATGTAATGGTGCTGTCTTTTGTTAGACTTGTTTTGTCAATCTCAAAAACACCAACAGACTGATACTGCGCCGCCCCATTTGCCTTATACGTAAAGTCTGCGCTTTCTCCAAGGGCATCCCCTTCAATCACAAGTGCTTTTGGTGCTTCTGTCGGTGTCTGACTCGTTTCCGGTGCCTTACTTGTCTCCGGTGCCTTGCTTTCTTCCGGTGCCTTACTTGTCTCCGGTGCCTTGCTTGTCTCCGGTGCCTTGCTTGTCTCCGGTGCCTTGCTTGTTTCCGGTGCCTTGCTTGCTTCCGGTGCCTTGCTTGCTCCCGGCGCTTTACTTGCTTCCGGTGCTTTGCTTGCTTCCGGCGCTTTTACAGATTTTACCGTAACAACGAGAGTCTTTTTCACTCTCTTTTTCCCATTGATCATGGTCACAGTAATTTTCGCTTTTCCTGCTTTAAGCCCTTTTACCGTAAGACCTTTCGCAGATTTTTTCGTGATCTTTACGACTTTCTTTGCCTTTGCTTTCATTTTACATTTGATTTTTTTGGCATTTTTAATCGTAACTTTTTTGCTGCCTCCAACCCGAACTGAAATTTTTGTCTTGCTGAGTTTCGGCTTTTTGGCAGCTTCCGTTTCATTTGCCGGAATTCCCGACGCCACGACAGCCGCTGCCAAGAGCATAGCTGTTGTCTTTGTAAACATTTTTTTGTTCATTTCGTAAACCTCCTTACATACATCACAATATTTTATAGTTACAAATAGTTTACCAATATCCGGTAACAAAATCCATGATGTATAAGGCGGTCTTTTTGACCTTTTTGGCATTTATTGTTTTACAAACCAACTCAAAAGTTTGCTATTTTCCTTCTGTATTTTTTTCATCTGGGAATGTGGCAGCGGCGCCATGACAGAGCCGGTTTCCACGGTCACATTCGGTATTTTCTTATTGTAAATGAGCCAGTCCCCAAATCCACCGTTCGGATCGGTACTGATGGATTTGGGCATCAGGCGGTAGTGTGTAAATCCATTCACCTTGGTCGCAAGGTTTTTTTGGCGTTCATAGAGCGATGCCTCGGATTCTACATTGTAGTTCCAATAAAGAATACTTCCGGTGGAATGATAGTTCAAGGATGCCTTCCAGCCCGAATTACGATTGACAAAGTTCATCATCACACGGGTTTCCTTTTCGGATGCCGCCTTTTTCCCCGGATAAGAAAGTCCGTCCGCCTTTTTTGATTTTCCTTTTTTATTCCAGCCGCCCGGACAGTTAAAGTTTAAGTTTACCCCACGGGCGTTGCCTTTCCATGTCCGTGCGGAATTTTTCGTCTTTTTACAGATTTTCCGCAGTTTGGGATTGCGGATGGCATCAAAACCAAATTGGGAAATGGTTACGCCGTCCGGATTGATCATCGGAATGATATAAATGCATTTCCCTTTAAGCGCACTCTTGTAATCCGCGTATTCCCGCAAAATTTCTTCACTTTTGTGTGTGAGCATCTGGCAGTTGAGCCATTCTCTCGCATGAATTCCACCATTGATCAAATATTTTTTGGAAGCATACGGACTTCCGATGCGGAGGCACCAGATCGCACGCCCGTCTTCGCTGGTTCCGATATTCTGCAAAGAGGCTTTCCCTCGGTATTTCCACGCAAGTTTTCTGAGATCTGACGTCATGTCCTCATACGTATACTTGCTGTCTTTGATATTGACGATCCACGGCTCCTCTTTTACCGTGATACGTATTTTAATCTCATTTTTTTCAGAGCCTTTGACTTTTACACTTATGGTCGTCTTTCCTTTTTTGCGCGCCGTAATCTTTCCCTTTTTATCAACGGTCGCTGCTTTTTTGTTGGAGGAGGTCAATGTCAAACGGCTCATTTTATAATTTGTGCGTATCTGTGCCTGTTTTCCCTGATACACAAGCTCCGCATTTTTTCCTTTATTTTCCAGTTTCTTGTCAAATCGGATTTTTACGGTAAAGATTCGCTCTCCCTCTGCTTCTGTCACCTTTATCTGGCAGTTCTGTGCTTTGGACTGCCCTTTTTTCAAGCATTTTACCTGTCCGTTTTTTTCTATTTTCAATATTCCGCGGCGGCACAGCGAAACGGTCTCGCCAATCGGTTCAAATGTGGCTTTCAATGATGTTTTCAACGCCACAGTGTCCGTCACATACGAATGGATCTGATATTGCACTTTCTTTTTGCTGACATGCTTCGAGACATTTTTATTTAACAGGGTAAATGACGTCGCTGCCGGCGTGACAGTTGGTGTCATCGAAGGAAGCACTCCGGCAGATGGTGTCGGAGATATGCCGGCCGGTGTATATAATGGCATATTTGGTTCTACAGTTGTAGTCGGAATTTGCGACGGCGCGGATGAGACTGCAGGATATGGTGTCCCGAATGGAAGTGTCGTCTGCGCTTTTGCCTCATTTGCAGGCATTTGCGCGAAAAATAAAGCTGTCAAAAGAAGCCATACCAGTTGTTTTTTATTTTTTTGCGATGCCATGTCATTTCCCCCTTAAGTCAAATAGAAAGGGCACCTCAATATCTGAAGTACCCTTATGATTCATTGTTATTGTTCTGTCTTATGCAAGTTTGCTTTTCGCAACTTCTACCAATGTAGCAAATCCTTCCGGATCGCTGATAGCCATCTCAGAAAGCATCTTGCGGTTCACATCAACGCTTGCAAGTTTCAAGCCATGCATGAATTTGCTGTAAGAAAGTCCATTGATGCGGGCTGCTGCGTTGATACGAGCGATCCAAAGCTGTCTGAACTGTCTTTTTCTCTGTTTTCTACCTGTATAAGATGTCTCCAAAGCACGCATAACAGACTGTTTTGCAACACGATACTGTTTACTTCTTGCGCCTCTGTAACCCTTTGCCAGTTTCAATACTCTTTTATGTTTTTTCTTTGCGTTCATTCCGCCTTTAATTCTAGCCATTTGTCAGTTCCCTCCTTCGCCATTAGCTGTATGGCATAATCTTTTTCATTGTTTTTACATTAGTTTCATCTACAAGAGCAGACTTTCTGAGATTTCTTTTTCTCTTTGTTGTCTTCTTAGTCAAAATATGACTCTTGTATGCTTTGTTTCTTTTCAATTTACCGGTACCGGTAACTTTAAAGCGCTTTGCAGCAGCTCTTTTTGTTTTCATTTTCTGATTTGCCATGATATTATTCCTCCGTTATTATTTTGTGGCTGATAAAAACATTACCATACTTCTTCCTTCCATCTTCGCAGGTTTGTCGACGGAAGCAACGTCCTTTAATTCTTCAAAAAACGCATTCAGGATTTCCCTTCCTACATCTTTATGAGCCATTTCTCTACCACGGAATCGGAGTGAGACTTTTACTTTAGCTCCCTTTTGCAGGAATTTCTTTGCCTGATTTACTTTCGTGTTCAAATCATTGGTATCAATGTTTGGCGAAAGTCTGATTTCTTTTGTCTCGATGGTTTTCTGTTTCTTCTTTGCTTCTTTTGCTTTACGAGCCTGCTCATAGCGGTACTTGCCGTAGTCAATAATTTTACATACCGGCGGTTTTGCAGTCGGTGCAATCTTTACCAAATCAAGTCCTGCATCTTTTGCTTTGAAATATGCTTCTTTTGCCGACATAATGCCAAGCTGTTCTCCATTTGGTCCAATTACACGAACTTCTCTGTCACGAATCTGCTCGTTAATCATTAAATCGCTTATTGTTCTTACCTCCTAAATGAAAAAAAGATAGCTGTTTCTAAAAGCCAGCTATCCACGTAAAACATTTCCTATCATTATAATAGATGTGAACCAATACCGTGTGATAACAAATGTTATACGGCAAGGTGAGAGTGGATAACTCTGCTTTTTACACCTTTGGTAGTGTACCATAGAAAGGTGGTGTGTGTCAAGTGATTGCTGTTAACTTTTTTTCAGTTTCCATAAATGGCCTTAATTCAATTTATATTTCTTGCGCCGCTCCCGCTTAGCAAACGCACAGGGGTATCGACACGCAAACTACGCGTGTCTGATACCCGATGTGT
>OIXG01003042.1_pt1 | contig 11683 bp, 14 predicted proteins | sample 1587731 | NCBI WGS metagenome assembly OIXG01 (sample SAMEA3888908, study PRJEB22519) | human gut metagenome | biome: human gut; feature: human-associated habitat; material: faeces | place: Denmark | collected 2010
ATTGTTTTTTTAGATATTTGTTTATTTATTTTAAAGGATAAAACTCTTTTTTATTTTATATAAAAACGGGAGTTGTTTGTAAGGAGGTGCATCGGGAGATGAAAAGAACATTCCAGCCTAATGTAAGACACAGAAGTAAAGTACACGGCTTCAGAAAAAGAATGAGCGACAGAAACGGCAGAAAAGTTTTGGCTCGCAGAAGATTAAAAGGCAGAAAAGTTTTGTCGGCATAATTTTTTATAAATTTTTATGTGAACACTGACCGCATGAAATAAAATGATTGCCAATCTTTAGAAGACCACAGTGTTTAGTGTGGTCTTTTTCAATATAATCGAAATTTTTTGCTTAAAAAACCCGTATTTTTTTCGGAGGTTCGGTACCGTATGAAAGGGACAGTAAAGTTAAATCGCGAATTTAGGTACGCATATAAAAAAGGTAAAAAAATTGTAACCCGATATATAGTGTTTCATTATTATAAGGCAAACAGAGTAAACAAAGAGTCGGGTAAAAATACAAGGCTCGGTATTACAGTATCCAAAACAATAGGCAAAGCGCATACAAGAAACCGCGCAAAGCGCCTTATACGCGAAAGTTATTATTGTTTTAAAAATAATTTAAAAGACGGGTATAATATTGTTGTTGCCGCACGCAGTGCAATAGACGGCGCAGCATTTTTTGACGTAAAAAAAAATTTTGAATATTGTGTTAATAAATCGGGGTTAAATCAAAAAAATTAACAGCGAAAAGAAATGAATATAAAATGAAACAAATAATTTTATGGCTTATTGCTTTTTACAGAAAGTATATATCGCCGCTTAAAAAACCTTGCTGCCGTTTTGTGCCCACGTGTTCGGAGTACGCATACCTTGCGGTAAAAAAATACGGTGCGCTTAAAGGTAGTTTTCTTGCGGTAAAAAGGCTTTTAAAATGCCACCCGTTCCACGAGGGCGGTTATGACCCACTTAAATAGGAGGAAACTTATGTTTGACAAAATTATTACCACACCGCTTGGCTATATACTCGGTTTTATATATAGCTTTGTGGGCAATTACGGATGGTCGCTTATTATATTTACAGTGCTTATAAAGCTTGTAATTTTACCGCTTGCACTTAAACAGCAAAAATCCACAACAAAAATGCAGCAGCTTCAGCCCAAAGTAGAAGAAGTTAAAGAAAAGTATAAGTACGATCAGCAAAAAATGAGCGAAGAAACTATGAAACTGTATAAACAATACGGTGTAAACCCTGCAGGGGGCTGCCTGCCGCTGCTTATACAAATGCCCATACTTTTTGGACTTTACCGCGTTATATATCAGCCGCTCACTTATATGAAACATTTGAGCAACGAGGCAATACTTAAAGCTATAGGTATGACGGACTTTTCAAAAATTACCAACCTTACGGGTTCGTGGAACAAACTTGTTACAAATGCGGACAATTGGGCGATTATAAGCAAATTTGTTGAAAAAATAGGCATAGAGGGCGATAAGCTTTCAAACGCGCAGCGCCAGCTTCAAATAGTACTTGCCGAAACGGTTGACAAGCTTTTTATTAATTTTGATTTTTTGGGAATAAACCTTGCGGAGGCACCGAGCATACGTAAAATATCCATTTTGTGGCTTGTTCCTATTATAGCAACGGTTACAACATATTTTTCAACCAAAATTACAACTATGATGGCAAACAGCGATAAAAAGAAAGCCGAAAAGAAAAGCGAGGAGCCTGTTAAAAAGGCGAGAGTGCTTTCACCCGACCAAAAGCAAACCTCGGCTTCGGGTACCGATACGGCAGAGAGTATGACCAAGTCAATGTCGCTTATGATGCCGCTTATGACTCTTTGGATAACATTTACAATGCCGGCAACACTCGGCCTTTATTGGATAGTATCAAATATACTTGCACTTTTGCAAACAGTTGCTCTTAACGGATATTATAAAAAGAAACTTGCCGTTGAAATCGATATTGAAAACGCACGCTTAATAGAAAAAAAGGCAGAAAAAGAAGCAAAATACGGCAAAAAGAAAAAGAAGAAGAGAGGTTAAATCGTTATGAAGACAGTTGAAAAAGCGGCTAAAACAAAAGACGAAGCTATCAGTTTGGCTTTGGAAGAACTCGGTGTTAGCATTGACGATGTTAATGTTGAAGTAATAGAAGAAGGCTCAAAAGGCTTTTTGGGATTTGGCAATAAAGACGCTTGCGTAAAAGTTACGTATGCGCCAAACCTTGAAAAACGCGCAAAAGAATTTTTAAGCGGTCTTTTTGAAAATATGAATGAGAGTAATATAAAAATAGAAACTCAATTAACCGATGATGTTTTAAAAATTGAGATTTCGGGCGACGATATGGGTATAGTAATAGGCAAACGCGGCGAAACACTCGACGCATTGCAGCACCTTACAAGCCTTGCGGTAAACCGCGGTGATGAAAGTTTTGTAAAAGTATCGCTCGATACCGAAAATTACCGTCAAAAAAGAGTGGAGGCGCTTGAAAGCCTTGCGCACAAGCTTGCCGAAAAGGTTAAAAGAACACACCGCAATACAACTCTTGAACCGATGAACGCATACGAAAGACGTATTATTCACTCGGCACTCCAGGATGATGAGTATGTTACAACATATAGTGTAGGGCAGGGTATGAACAGAAAAGTTGTTATTGCTCTTAAATAGTTTATAATTTTGTGCCGCTTTGAATGAATGATTTGGTTTTTCTGTATTGTTCATTAATGCGGCATTTTTAAAATTAAAATATATTTAAATTAGTGCACAATCAATGGCTTCCCCAATGCCCACCATATGGGCGGATAATATCCGCAAGCATTTGTTTGTTATTAATTAAAAGATATGTAAATTGGCGCGCAAATAATGGCTTCCCCTTGAGGGGAAGCTGGGTATGTTATCATATGAAGTGCAACACATAAAAATATAGACAACACAGCAATTTTTGTGTAAAATGTATTTAGCATAAAACGATTAACACAAAGGAGATTGCTATGTCGTCATATATACATTTTACACACGATGAACGAATTTGTCTACAAAAACTTTTAAGCGAGGGTAAATCTTTTCGCCAAATTGCTTATCTATTAGGCAGAAGTCCATCTACTATAAGCCGTGAAGTTAGCAGAAATCGTGCTAAATATCCTCCTAAACACAAAAGTGATAATGATTTTAATTATCATCATTGGAGAGCACAAATTCAAACTATTTGCCGCCGGCGGCAAATTCGACGAACTGCTTTAAAACCCGGTAGTTTTAAATATAACTATGTTGTAGAAAAAATAAACTTATTTTGGACTCCTGAACAGATAGTTAATCGTATGCGTGCAGATTACCCGGGGCAATTTGTTGGTGTTTCAACCATATATCGCTATATTAAGCGTGGTGATTTACCAAAAATCTCGCCAAATACTCACCTTCGCCGCAGGGGCAAAAACAGGAACTATGTACATCATAATTGTAATGTTATTCATCCCGACCGCTTAATTCCGGAATGGCCTGAAGAAATCAAAAACCGTTTACGGATTGGTGATTGGGAGGGCGATACTATTTACGGTGGTATTGGAAAAGGTTTGATTGTAAGTTTTGTTGATCGAAAGTCAAGATTTCTGGTAGCCGGAAAACTTAATACCAGAAATGCAACGGAAACCAGGTTAGTTATTGAAAAAATACTAAACAACCATATTGTTAAAAGTATTTCTTTAGATAATGGCTCCGAATTTTCTGAATTTCGGATCTTGGAGGAAAACTTAAAAACTCCTGTGTATTTTGCCGAACCGCACAAACCGTGGCAGAGAGGCACTAACGAAAACACTAATGATATTTTAAGATTTTTCTTTCCAAAAGGTTATGATTTTCGTACTTTATCACAAGCTCAATTAGATGTAGTTGTTGATTTAATCAATAATCGTCCACGTAAATGTCTTGGTTGGAAATCACCTAAAGAAGTTTATGTTGCACTTGGTTGACATTCTGCCCTGTCACGGCAGTGACTGATGAGGTGATTTTCCTCTTTTTTATTCATTATAACACACTCAAATATCTTTTTCAACAAATTTATTGTTTTCAAAAACAGTAACGCTTTTATATCCGACACTTTTTAAAATACTTATACATTCATCAAACATATAGCACAAAGTTTTTTCGCTGTGGCTGTCACTTGAAAGTATAATTCTGCCGTTGCAGTCTTTTATTGTTTCAATCAAAAAGCGCGACGGGTACGGCTCTTTTTTATATCCGCGCGATATTGCGCCCGTGTTTATTTCAAACAAATTGCAATACTCGGCGGCACTTTGCACAGCGTTTTCGGCAATTTTTTTATACTCCGCGTCATCAGACGAAAAAAGTCCGCTGCCGCAAAATTTTGTTATTAAATCAAAATGTCCCGTTATATCGGCTCTTGTTTTTTTTGCAACACACACCGCATTTTTATAATACGCCTTTACAAGCTCAATATAATTTGAATTAAAGTATTTATCGCATATTTGCTTTAATACTTCGCCGCTTTCGTCAATCGGTAAATAACTGCCGTTTACGTATATATAATGCACCGAGCCGATTACGTAATCATAATCGGCTCTTGTATCCGCAGAATAAAAATCACGTTCTATACCAAGATAAATTTTTATTTTGTCGGCATATTGTTTTTTTAGTTTTTGCACTTCGTTTATATATTGCACGGTTCCGTTATGCGACATACAGTAAGATGTGTCAAATGTGGTATACGAATGTCCCGAAAAGCCTATGCTTTCAAGTCCCATATTTATTGCGGCTTTAACCGTCTGTTCCAAAGTCGATTTTCCGTCGCAGTATGTTGAATGAATATGCAAATCAGATAAAATCATTTTGTCATTTTCTCCTGTTTAACTTTGTGGTCTATAATATTTCTCGACGCAAGTTCTTTTATAATGTCGTCAAGCTCAATTCCCGAATCAATCATAAGTACAAGCGTATGATATACCAAATCGGCAATTTCGTATATTGTTTCGGCCTTATCACGGTCTTTTGCGGCAATTATAACCTCGGTACATTCCTCGCCCACTTTTTTTAATATTTTGTCGAGTCCCTTTTCAAATAAATATGTGGTGTACGAATTTTCGGGCATAAGTTTTTTACGTTCTTTGAGCATATTCATTAAATCGTTTACAGTAAAATCACACATCTTCTCTCCGTATACAACATCATTAAAACATGAATCGGCTCCCGTATGGCACGCAGGACCGTCTTTTACCACTTCAACCGTTAATGCGTCACGGTCGCAATCGGCGGTAATACATTTTATGTGCTGATAATTGCCCGAGGTTTCGCCTTTGCGCCACAGCTGTTTTCTCGAGCGTGACCAAAAGCAAGTTTTGCCCTCTTTAATGCTTATTTCGAGGCTCTCCTTATTCATATACGCAAGAGTTAATACCTCTTTTGTTACGTAATCGGTAACAATTGCGGGTATTAATCCGTTTTCATCAAATTTAAGTTCGTCTATGTTCAGCATATTAAAAGTTCCTTTCGTTTATATTCTCACATTAATGCCTTGCCTTGCAAGCTCGGCTTTTAAATCGCTTATTTTAACCGTTCCAAAATGGAAAACAGATGCGGCAAGTCCTGCGTCCATATCGGGAATTTGCTTAAACAAATCAACAAAATCCTGTATTGTCCCCGCACCGCCCGACGCAATAACGGGTACATTTACCGCTTTGTTTACCTCTTTTAGCAAATCTATGTCAAATCCGCCTCGCACACCGTCGGTATCTATACTGTTTACCACAATTTCACCTGCGCCGTTTAATACACCCTGTTTTATCCACTTAATTGCGTCAATACCCGTGTTTTCACGTCCGCCTTTGGCAAATACCTTGTATTTACCCAAAACCTTTTTAACATCAACCGACAAAACCACGCATTGATTGCCGTATTTTTGCGCCGCCTTGTAAATTAAATCGGGGTCTTTAATTGCACCTGTATTAACCGATACTTTATCGGCGCCGCATTTAAGCACTCTGTCAAAATCATCAAGCGTATTTATCCCTCCGCCAACCGTAAGCGGAATAAATATGTTTTGCGCCACTTGTTTTAAAATATCGGTAAATAATGCTCTGTTTTCATATGACGCCGTAATATCATAAAACACCAGCTCGTCCGCACCGCTTTCACTGTACATTTTACCAAGCTCAACAGGCGATGATACATCATTTAAATTATTAAAATTAATACCCTTTACCACTCTGCCGTTACGCACATCAAGGCAGGGTATTATGCGTTTTGTAATCATTTTGCCGCCTCCAATGCACTTTTAAGTTCTATATTTTTCGTATACAACGCTTTACCCAAAATTGCTCCGTACACACCGCTGTCTTTTAATTTTCTGATATCAGATAAATCCGTTACACCGCCCGACGCAACAATATTTATATTAAATTTTTGGGTTAAAGTTTTGTAAAGTTCAATATTTGTGCCTTGCATGGCACCGTCTTTTGAAATATCGGTGCATATAACGGTTTCGGCGCCTATTTTTTCAAAATTCTCGCACATATCATATATGTGGTTTTTTGAAATTTCCGTCCATCCCTCCGTTGCGGCATATCCGTCTTTTATGTCTATGCCTATTGCAATGCTGCCGCCGTATTTTTTTATCATATCGGCCGCAAAATCCGGATTTTTAACGGCAGCCGTGCCTAAAATCACTCTAAATACACCTATATCCAAATATTTTTTTATTGTGTCCTCACACCTAATGCCGCCGCCTATTTCAACTTTTAATGACGTGTTTTTTACAATGCTTTCCACAACTTCAAAATTGGGTATTGTTCCGTCTTTTGCGCCGTCCAAATCCACAATGTGCAAATACTCGGCACCGTCGCTTAAAAACTTTTGGGCAACGCTTAACGGCAAATCCGAATAAACCGTTTTTTTACCGTAATCGCCTTTTACAAGTCTTACCGCCTTGCCATCTATTAAATCTATTGCGGGAAAAATAACCATAGTATACCAACCTCCTAAAGCTGTGAAAAAGCTTCTAATATTTTAAGTCCCGTCTTGCCGCTTTTTTCGGGGTGAAACTGTGTACCGTACACATTATTGTTTTGCACCGACGCGGTAAGGCACGCCCCGTATTCGCACGTTGCGGTAACGCTTTCGGTGCAGTTTTTTGCATAGTACGAATGAACAAAATATACAAAATCCCCCGAGTTAATGTTTTTAAATATTTCGCTTTTATATCCCTTTTTAGTAAATTCAAGCTTATTCCATCCGATATGCGGAATTTTAAGTTTTTTTGAAATATCATCCGCTATAGGCATAATATCGCCTTTTATAAGCCCAAGTCCTTTATGTACTCCGTATTCGTAGCTTGTTTCAAAAAGCAGCTGCATTCCCAAACATATACCCAATAGCGGTTTTCCGTTTTTTACCTCATTTAAAAGTGCGTCTTTAAGTCCGCTTCTTTCAAGCTTTAAAGCCGCATCGGCAAATGCGCCGACACCGGGTAAAATTATTTTATCCGCTTTTTTTAAATCGTCGGGATTTTTGGTAAGGCACGCGCCGGCGCCTATATATTTAAGCGAGCTGTAAAGCGAAAAAATATTGCCCACTCCGTAATCCATAATAGCAATCATTTTAAAGCACACCCTTCGTTGACGGTATCTCGTCTTTATACTCATTGTTTACCTTAACGGCCTTTGCCGCTGCGCGTGCAAAGGCTTTAAAAATCCCCTCAATAATGTGATGAGAATTTTCGCCCGCAAGCTGTTTTATATGCAATGTAATATCGGCTCGGCGCACAAACCCCAATATAAATTCCAAAACAAGCTCGGTGTCAAAATCGCCCACCTTGTCCGTAGGAATATTTACATCATATGCCGTGTATCCTCTGCCCGATACATCAAGCGCACACATTATTAATGTTTCGTCCATAGGAAGTATTATATCACCGTAACGCTGTATACCGCGCATATCTCCCAGCGCAGTTTTAAATGCGTCACCCAAACATATGCCTATATCCTCAACCGTGTGGTGATAATCCACGTCGGTATCGCCCGTGCACTTAACAGTAAGGTCAAATCTTGCGTGCTTTTTAAAAAGCGTAAGCATATGGTTTAAAAATCCGCAGCCGGTATCTATACTCCCCTCACCCGTTCCGTCAATATTTAAATAAAGCTTTATATCCGTTTCGGCGGTTTTTCGTTTAATTTCGGCAGTTCTTTTGTTTATCATTTAAATTCCCTCCAAAATCTTTTTAATTTCTGATATCAGAATTTGCATTTGCTCTTGGGTGCCTATTGTTATTCGGTTAAACTCGCATATTTTTTTATCGCTGAAGTGTCTTACAAGAATACCCCTTTGTTTTAATTCCTTATAAAGGCTTTCACCGCTTATTTTACTGTTTTTTGCAAACACAAAATTTGCACACGAGTCTGTAACAAAAAAACCGAGTTTTTTTAATTCGCATAATGTATACTCACGTGTTTTTATAATTTCGTTACGCGTTTTTTCAAAATACTCTCTGTCACGTATCGAACATACTCCCGCAAGCTGTGTAAGGCGATTTACATTATACGGATTTGTGGAAAATTTTATTTTTTCAAAATCGCATATCAACTCACTGTCGGCAATTGCAAAACCAAGCCTTGCGCCCGCAAGCGAACGCGACTTTGAAAATGTTTGCACCACAACAAGGTTTTTATATTTTCTTGTAAGGTCAACCGCCGACTGCGCTCCGAAATCCACGTAAGCTTCGTCTATTAAAACAATATAATCGGGATTTGATTTTACTATTTTCTCTATATCGTCCAAACCAAGCGCAAGTCCCGTCGGTGCATTTGGATTTGCAATACAAATGTTTCGCCCAATATTTATATAGTCGTCAACATTTATTTTAAAGTCGATGCCGAGCGGTATTTGAATATAGTCAATCCCGTAAAGATCGGCAAACACTTTATAAAAACCGTAACTTATATCGGGAAACGCAACCTTTTTTTCACTGTCGCAAAATGCCGCAAAAAAGAAATTAAGCGTTTCATCAGATCCGTTTGACACAAACACATTTTCGCTTTTAACACCGTAATACTGCGCAACAGCATTTTTTAAATTACGGCTGTCGGGGTCGGAATACAGGCGCAAATTACTTACCTGTGCACCGTCTATGGCGCGTATTACGCTCTCCGACGGCGGATACGGCGACTCGTTCGTGTTAAGTTTTATATATTTTTTATCCTGCGGCTGTTCACCCGGAACATATTCTTCAATTGTATTATACCGCTTGCTCAAAAACCTACTCATTGTCTTCACCCTCAAACCTTATAACGGCGCTTTTTGCGTGAGCGGTGAGCCCCTCACGGTCGGCAAAGTATTTAACATCATCCTTTACCTTTTTAAGTGCGTCTTTGGTATAATATGTGTACTGTGTTTTTTTAACAAAGTCATCTGTAGAAAGAGGACTCGAAAACCGTGCCGTTCCGCTTGTAGGCAATGTATGGTTTGGCCCTGCCAAGTAATCGCCGAGTGCCTCCGGGCAGTATTTGCCCATAAATACCGAGCCTGCGTGTTTAATTTTATCAAGATAATCAAACGGATTATCTACGCACAATTCAAGATGCTCCGGTGCAATTTCGTTTGCTATATCAATAGCCCGCATAATATCGTCGGCAACAATTATTTTACCGTTATTGTCGATTGACGCACGAGCAATATCACGTCTTTCAAGTTTTTCAAGCTGTTTTTCTATTTCGTTTTGCACATTTTTTGCAAGAAATTCGCTGTCGCATACCAAAACCGCGCTTGCAAGCCTGTCATGCTCCGCCTGCGATAAAAGGTCAGCGGCAACATATGCGGGGTTGCTTGTACTGTCGGCAACCACAAGTATTTCGCTCGGTCCCGCTATCATATCTATCGACACATTGCCGAAAACCTGTTTTTTTGCCTCGGCAACAAACGCATTTCCGGGGCCTACTATTTTGTCGGCTTTGGGTATTGTTTCGGTGCCGTATGCCAAAGCGGCAACAGCCTGCGCTCCGCCTACTTTAAATATTCTGTCAATACCGGCCACCTTTGCCGCCGCCAAAATTACGGGGTTTACTTTGCCGTCCTTACCGGGCGGTGTAACCATAATTATTTCGGCGCAGCCGGCAACCTTTGCGGGTATACTGTCCATAAGCACGGTTGACGGATAAGCCGCCGTACCGCCGGGAACGTAAATTCCCGCCTTTTCTATAGGAATAATTTTTTGCCCAGTTACAATACCGTCGCACTCGTTTATAATAAAGCTGTTTCGTACCTGTTTTGAATGAAATGCACGTATGTTTTGAGCGGCCTCATTTAAAATTCTTATAAATTCATCATCTACCAAATTGTACGCTTCGTCAATTTCATTTTGAGTTACTTCAAGCGTTTTTAAATCAGCACCGTCAAATTTTTTGCAATATTCAAATATTGCTTTATCGCCGTTTTGCTTTACATTTTCTATTATATCGGCTACAATGCTTTCAACATCGGTTTTATTTACCGCACGTGCAAAAATATCATCATTGCTTACTTCGCCGTACTTGTATATTTTAATCATTTTGCTCATCCTCCGTAAGTTTTTTTAGCGCCTCGGTAATTTTTTCGGTCATTTGCGTTTTAAATTTAAAACTTGCTTTATTTGCTATAAGGCGGGCACTTACGGGGGCTACGGTTTCAAACGGCATAAGCCCGTTTTCTTTAAGCGTTGTACCCGTTTCAACTATATCCACAATTACGTCGGAAAGTCCCAAAATAGGCGCAAGTTCTATTGAACCGTTAAGTTTAATAATATCTATATCACGTGATTTTTTACCGTAAAAATTCCTTGTTATATTTACAAATTTTGTGGCGACACGCAATGTTTTTTCGGTATTATCCAAAAAATCACACTTGCCCGCAACCGCCATACGGCATATACCTGTTTTAAGGTCTAAAAGTTCGTATACATCGGGCTCATATTCAAGCAGAATATCTTTACCGGCAACGCCTATATCCGCCGCTCCGCGCTCAACATATATTGCAACATCCGACGGCTTTACCCAAAAATACCTTACTCCTTTTTCTTTATTTTCAAATATAAGTTTTCGGTTGTTTTCTTTAATGGAGTCGCATTCAAACCCTGCCTTTTCAAACATACCGTAAACCTTTTCGCCGAGTCTTCCTTTAGGGAGAGCTATGTTAATCATTTGTTTCAATTATTTCAACCCCTTTGCCGTTAAATTTAAGCAACTGTTTGTATTTTACACCCGACGCGTCTTTGAGTGCAATAACGCTTGCGCCGCCGTCGGCAATCAGTTTTACCGCCGCAAAAAGCTGTGCTGCGTCAGCACCGTCATCATATAAAATAACCGAATCGGCATCGTATTTTTTGTCTGTTGTATTAAGCCGTTCAAGCAAATCAAGATAAACTGCAAACCCCACAGCGCCCGAGCTTTTGCCCATTTTACGCATAAGGCGCGTGTATTCGCCGCCCGATAAAACGCTTGTGTAAATTTCTTCAATATAGCCTTTAAACACCACTCCGCTGTAATACTTCATATCGTTTACTATTGAAAAATCAAAGTTAATTTTATTGCCGAGTCCCGCACAGGTTAAAAACTTGTTAATGGTTTCAAGTTCATAAAGTTCGTCGGCAATATTATATTCTGCGGCAATTTCTTTAAGTTCGCTCAACACTTTTTCGCCGTTTCCATATG
>OIXG01003044.1_pt1 | contig 11675 bp, 8 predicted proteins | sample 1587731 | NCBI WGS metagenome assembly OIXG01 (sample SAMEA3888908, study PRJEB22519) | human gut metagenome | biome: human gut; feature: human-associated habitat; material: faeces | place: Denmark | collected 2010
AAGGTCTTTCACCCACCTATGAGCAAGCTCATGTGGGCTTAGACCTTTTGACCCTAACGCATGAATAGATTAACAACATGAAGGACTCCGTCTTCATCATTCGAGCGGGTGATGAAATCAGCGGAGTCTTTTATAATGGGCTGTGCATTTTCCATGGCGACACCGAGTCCGGCATATTCGATCATGGAAAGGTCATTAAAGCCGTCACCGCAGCAGATCATGGAATCAGCAGTCAGTCCGATACTGTTGAGAAGTTTTTGCAGAGAATGAGCCTTATCAATGTTCTGAGGCATGATCTCAAGGAAATACGGTTCGGAAAGATAAATATTGAGTAGTCCGTGGTATTTCTCTTTCAGCAGTTTCATCAGCTCCTGAAGGACATTTGCGGGTCCTGGGACAAGCAGCTTATTGATCGGGAAATCAATATAGGAGACAAAGTCATCCGGCTGGTAAATCTCCATACGGTTGATCCCCGATTCGATCCGGGTATACTGGTTCGGAGCGATCGCAGAGATAATCGTTGTATCAGTATAAGTGATCAGATCAACCCCCTGTTCCGCATAAGAGCGGACGATATCACAAATCGGTCGGATCATCTCAGGCGGAATCTGCTTATTATAAATGATCTTCCCATCTGAACAGCGTGTCACTCTTGCACCGTTAAAGGAAAGCATATAGCCTCCGAAATCCTGAAGACGCAGTTGCTTTGCCAGTGGAGCAACCCCGTTGATGGGGCGGCCGCTGGCAAGAACAACTGTCTTTCCGTTCTTTTGAATGTCGATGAGAGCCTGACGGGTCGGTTCGGTGATCTCCTTTTTTGAATTTGTAAGTGTGCCGTCCAAATCCAGCACGATAACCTGATATTGCATAATTCTCCTATTTATGTGCTTCATTCAGAAGCTCAGTTTTTGTATCATATAATTTCTGAGAAAGATCCACATATACTTTATGAGGATTGAACAAACGCTTTGTCTCATCCCAGAGAGTTGCTTTTTCTTCTTTACAGAAAGCTGCGATCTCTTTGACGGAAGGGGACTCATACTTACATTCTCCGTGAATAAAAATTGGCTGTAAAAGTTCTTTCATAGTATAGGTTCCGCCTTTGAGAAGTGTCTTTTTCCAGGTTGCATTCGGATCGAAAAGAAGAAGGTCTTCTTCAGGATCATAAACCTCATCAGCGAAACAAATAAGGTCTGCACGAAGCATATGAGTTTCTTTATCATAAATTCTGTAGATCGTCTTATTTCCCGGGTTTGTGATCTTCTCCGTATTTTCGGAGATCTTGATCTTCGGGATAAACTGTCCTTCTGCATTCTGGATCGCTGCCAGCTTGTATACACCGCCAAAGGACGGGCAGTCTTTTGAAGTGATCAGATTCGTTCCGACCCCCCAGGAAGTAATGGCAGCACCCTGCATTTTCAGATCGTGGATGAGATATTCATCGAGGTCATTGGATGCAGCAATAACGGCATCCGGGAAACCGGCATCATCCAGCATCTTTCTTGCCTTTTTGGAAAGGTAGGCAAGGTCACCGGAGTCAAGGCGGATTCCATAGCTCTTCGGTTTGATACCTGCCTCACGAAGCTCTTTAAATACACGGATCGCATTCGGAACACCGGATTTTAAAGTATCATAAGTGTCTACCAGCAGGGTACATGCATCCGGATACAGTCTTGCGTATTCTTTAAATGCAGTGTATTCATCCTTAAATGTCATGATCCAACTGTGGGCATGTGTTCCCATAACAGGCACATCAAACATCTCTCCTGCGAGTACATTGGATGTACCTACGCATCCACCGATGACGGCAGCTCTTGCACCGTAAAGTCCGGCATCCGGTCCCTGTGCCCGGCGGAGACCAAATTCCATGATCCCATCTCCCTGTGCGGCGTATACAACGCGGGATGCCTTGGTAGCGATCAGACACTGATGGTTGATGATGGTCAGGATCGCAGTTTCTACAAGCTGTGCCTCCATGATCGGGGCAACCACTTTGATGAGCGGCTCTCGTGGGAAAATCACACTTCCTTCCGGAATCGCATAAATATCCCCGCTGAAATGGAATCCGCTCAGGTAATGAAGAAAGTCTTCACTGAAAAGCCCCAGCCCTCTCAGATAGTCCACATCTTCATATGAAAAATTCAGATTCTTGATATAATCGATGACCTGATCAACGCCGGCCATAATGGAGTACCCACCTTTATTTGGGTTCTCACGGAAAAATACGTCGAAGATTACGGTCTGGTTTTCCTGAGTTTCAAAATAGCCCTGCATCATAGTAAGTTCGTACAGGTCTGTCAGTAAAGTAAGGTTCTGTGCACTCATAAATTTCCCTCTTTTCTGTAGCATTGAATCAATTATACATAATTAATGCGTGTAAATCAATAAAGAATCCATTGACAAGGGACTGTAAAATAGCTTAATCTATATGGAAGATTAGGATGAAATCCGATTGAATGACAGGAAAATCAGTGAAGTAAGTGCTGCAGGGGCAGCAGATTGGAGTAGAGAATGAGATTAGGAGTAAAGCAGGTACTGACGGTTGTAAAGATCGTAGATTTTGGAGTGTATCTGGGCAGCGATGAAGAGAGAGTGCTTCTGCCAAAGAAGCAGGTTCCGGAAGAAATCGAGGTCGGGGATCCGATAGAAGTCTTTCTTTATAAAGATTCATCAGACCGCATGATTGCGACGACGAATGAGCCGAAGCTGACACTTGGGGAGCTGGCAGTGCTGACGGTAGCAGATGTTGGCAGAATGGGGGCATTTCTTGACTGGGGATTGGAGAAAGATTTGTTCCTTCCATTTAAAGAGCAGACAGAGAAAGTGGAAAAAGGGGATCAATGTCTTGTGAGTCTTTATATTGACAAGAGCGAGAGACTTTGTGCCACAATGAAGATCTATCACCTTCTGCGGACGGATTCTCCTTATAAAAAGGATGATACAGTCAGAGGTACGATTTACGAAGTGAACCGGGAAATCGGTGCTTTCGTGGCGGTAGATAATCTTTATTCTGCACTGATCCCGAAAAGAGAGATGTACGGAAGGATGTCTGCAGGACAGGAGATCGAAGCCCGTGTAGCAGCCGTAAAAGAGGATGGCAAGCTTGATTTAAGTGTACGTGGCAAGATCCCGCAGCAGATGGACGAAGATGCAGAACTGATCCTGGACTGTATTGAGACGTGTGGAGGCAGGCTGCCATTTACGGATAAGGCAGACCCGGAGCAGATCAAGATGGAGATGGGGATGAGCAAGGCGGCATTCAAGCGTGCGGTCGGAAGACTTTTGAAGCAGAGAAAGATTCAGATCAGGGAAGACGGGATTTACAGACTGTGATCTGAAATAAAAAGATCAGGCAGAGCCTATGGAGAGAGAATGTCAGGTGTCCGGTCAAAAAAAGAAAAATACTACTTGAAATTAAGCTGGCAGAAGCGATAGATGGAACTTATTGATAACTGCAAAAGAAAGGACAATGAGGTGAAGGTATGAGTTTTGCACATTTACATGTCCATACGGAGTACAGTCTTCTGGATGGCTCGAACAAGATCAAAGAGTATGTTGCAAGAGTGAAAGAGCTGGGGATGAACAGTGCGGCAATTACGGATCACGGAGTCATGTACGGAGTGATCGATTTTTATCGGGAGGCACGTAAGCAGGGGATCAATCCGATTCTCGGATGCGAGGTCTATGTAGCTCCCAATTCCCGGTTTGACAGGGAAGTGACAGGCGGAGATGACCGGTATTACCATTTAGTGCTGCTGGCTGAGAATAACGAAGGATACGAGAATCTGACAAAGATCGTTTCCAAAGGATTTGTGGAAGGGTACTATTACAAGCCGAGAGTAGATAAAGAACTTTTAAGAACCTATCATAAGGGGATTATTGCGTTGAGTGCGTGTCTTGCAGGAGAAGTTCCAAGATATCTTACCAAAGGGATGTATGAAGAGGCAAAAGACCGGGCTTTGGAGTATCAGGAGATTTTCGGAAAAGGGAATTATTTTCTGGAGCTTCAGGATCATGGAATCCCGGATCAGCAGTTGGTAAACCAGCAGTTGATGAAGCTGTCGCAGGAGACCGGGATTGAACTGGTTGCTACGAATGATGTGCATTATACCTATGCAGATGATGAGAAGGCACATGATATCCTGCTCTGTATTCAGACGGGGAAAAAGCTGTCGGATGAGAACCGGATGCGTTATGAAGGCGGGCAGTATTATGTGAAGTCCGAAGAAGAGATGGCGGCTCTGTTCCCGTATGCAAGGCAGGCACTGGAGAATACGCAGAAGATCGCGGACCGCTGTTCTGTGGAGATTGAGTTCGGAGTGACGAAGCTTCCTAAATATGACGTGCCGGAAGGCTATACTTCCTGGGAGTACCTGCAGAAGCTGTGCTATGAAGGACTGGATCAGCGTTATAGGACACCGTCGCAGGAGCTGAAAGACCGGCTGGCATACGAGCTGGATACGATCCGGCATATGGGATATGTCGATTATTTCCTGATCGTATGGGATTTTATCAAATATGCAAAAGACCATGGAATCGCAGTCGGACCGGGGCGTGGTTCAGCAGCGGGAAGTATCGTGTCCTATTGTCTGGGGATCACAACCATTGATCCCATCCATTATCAGCTCCTGTTCGAGCGTTTTCTGAATCCGGAACGTGTATCCATGCCGGATATTGATGTGGATTTCTGCTATGAGAGACGGCAGGAAGTGATCGATTATGTAACGAGAAAATACGGAAAAGACTGCGTGGCTCAGATCGTTACATTTGGAACGCTTGCGGCAAGAGGTGTCATCCGTGATGTAGGAAGAGTCATGGATCTGCCTTATGCCTATGTGGATTCGATTGCCAAGATGATTCCCCAGGAGCTTGGAATTACGATTGATAAAGCTCTGCAGATGAATCCGGAGCTTCGTAAGCTTTATGAGTCGGATGAGACGGTGACGCATCTGATCGATATGGCGAAGCGACTGGAGGGACTGCCGAGGCACTGTTCGATGCATGCGGCAGGAGTGGTGATCTGCCAGAAACCTGTAGAGGAGTATGTACCTCTTTCAAGGGCAGCAGATGGGACAATCACGACCCAGTTTATTATGACAACGCTGGAAGAACTGGGACTTTTGAAGATGGACTTCCTGGGCCTGCGTACACTGACCGTGATTCAGAATGCGGTACAGCTTGCAAGAAAAAAGCAGCCGGATCTTCAGATCGACAAGATTGACTACAATGATAAGGCAGTGCTGGATTATATCGGTACAGGAAAGACGGAAGGAATCTTCCAGTTGGAAAGTGGCGGGATGAAGAATTTCATGAAAGAATTGCAGCCCCATAGCCTGGAGGATGTGATCGCGGGAATTTCTCTGTACCGTCCGGGTCCGATGGATTTCATTCCACAGTATATCCGGGGAAAGAACGACAGATCATCCATCACATATGACTGCCCACAACTTGAACCAATCCTTGCACCGACTTATGGCTGTATCGTTTATCAGGAACAGGTTATGCAGATCGTGCGGGATCTTGCAGGTTATACACTTGGACGAAGTGACCTTCTGCGTCGTGCCATGTCCAAGAAAAAAGCAGCGGTCATGGAAAAGGAACGGAAAACTTTCGTTTACGGCGATGAAGAGACCGGTGTACCGGGATGTATCAAGAACGGGATTGATGAGCAGACTGCAAATAAGATCTATGATGAGATGATCGATTTTGCAAAATATGCTTTTAACAAGTCTCATGCGGCTGCTTATGCAGTAGTATCTTATCAGACGGCGTGGCTGAAATACTATTATCCGGTAGAGTATATGGCAGCCCTGATGACTTCTGTGATCGATAATCCGACGAAGGTTGCAGAATATATTTACGTCTGCCGTCAGATGGGGATCAGAATCCTTCCGCCGGATATCAACAAAGGGGAGGCGGATTTTTCAGTAGACGGCGGAGATATCCGTTATGGACTGGCTGCGATCAAGAGTATCGGCCGCCCGGTGATCCGTGCCATTGTGAATGACAGAAAGGAACTCGGAGAGTTCAGAAATCTGGAAGATTTTATTACCAGGATTTCGAGCCGGGAGCTGATGAATAAACGGCTGGTGGAAAATCTCATCAAAGCCGGGGCATTGGATGTCCTGGGGGGAACAAGAAAGCAGTTCATGAGTATTTATATTCAGATCGTCGACCATATGCAGCAGGAAAAGAAAAATTCCATGGTCGGTCAGATGAGCCTGTTCGATATGGTGAGCGAGGAGCAGAAAGAAGAGTTTCAGATCAGAATGCCGGATGTCGGAGAATATACAAAGGAGAACCTCCTTGGATTTGAAAAAGAGGTACTCGGAGTGTATGTCAGCGGCCATCCGCTGGAGCCTTATGAAGAAGAGTGGCGGAAGGTGATTTCTGCGACCACTGCTGATTTTCAGGTTGATCCTGAAGTCGGATATACGAAAGTAAGAGACGGAGCCAGGGAGATCATCGGCGGTATCATTGCGGAAAAGACGGTGAAGCATACCAAGACGAACCAGATGATGGCATTTCTGACGGTAGAAGATCTTTTCGGAACAGTAGAAGTAGTTGTATTTCCGAGGGACTACGAGAAGTATCGACAGTATCTTGAGGAAGATAATAAGATCTTTGTAAAGGGAAGAGTTTCGGAAGAAGATGACAAGGCAAGCAAGCTGATCTGCGAGAAGATCCTTCCGTTCGGGCAGAAGAAAAAGGAATTATGGATCCAGTTTCCGGATAAGGAAACGTATCTGGAGGAAGAGGCGATAACCTATGGATATCTGGCTGATTCAGAGGGAAATGACGAAGTCATGATCTACTGTGAGAAGGAAAAAATTGTGAAAAAATTACCTGCGAATAAGAATATCAGTATAAATCCACAGATTTTGAGCAGGTTAATGAACCATTTTGGTGAGAATCGGGTAAAAGTAGTAGAAAAAGCTATTGAAAACCACTTCTAAATAAGGTAGAATATTTGCGGAGTTGATAAAAAATAGACAATAGAGATCTTTATCAGACATTGCAGAGAAAGGGTGGAGATAACATGGCAGAGAAAACTATGAATGAAAAAGAAAAATATCTGGACGAGATTGAGGATAAGATCCGTACGATCGGAGTTCTGACGAGTGGAGGAGACGCTCCTGGAATGAATGCAGCAATCCGTGCAGTCGTAAGACGTGCCCTTGCAAAAGGATTAAAGGTTCGCGGAATCCGCAGAGGATATCATGGACTTCTGAAAGAAGAGATCATCGATCTGACAGCACGTGATGTGTCTGATATTGTTCAGCGTGGTGGTACAATTCTTCAGACAGCACGTTGCAAGACAATGCGTACAGAAGAAGGACAGCAGAAGGCAGCTGCTATCTGTAAAAAGTATGGCATTGATGGTCTTGTAGTAATCGGAGGAGACGGATCATTTGCAGGAGCTCAGAAGCTTGCAAACCTCGGAGTTAATACGATCGGTGTTCCGGGAACGATCGATCTGGATATCGCCTGCACAGATTATACGATCGGATTTGATACAGCGGTTAATACAGCTATGTATGCGATCGATAAAGTCCGTGATACTTCTACATCTCATGAGAGATGCAGTGTCATTGAGGTTATGGGTCGTGACGCAGGATATCTTGCACTGTGGTGCGGTATTGCCAACGGAGCTGAGCGTATCCTGATGCCGGAAGAGCATGGATTTGATGAGAAAGCCCTGATCGAGGACATTCTTGAGAATAAGAAACGCGGTAAACAGAATTATATCATTATCAATGCTGAGGGTGTTGGTGATTCTATCAATCTTGCAAAGAGAATCGAAGATGCAACAGGTATTGAGACAAGAGCTACGATCCTTGGACATATGCAGCGTGGTGGAAGCCCGACATGTAAGGACAGAGTTTACGCTTCTACAATGGGAGCTATGGCAGTTGACCTTCTCTGCCAGGGCAAGACAAACCGTGTTGTAGGATATCAGCATGGCGAGTTCGTTGATTTTGATATTGAGGAAGCTCTTGCAATGAAGAAGACCATTTCTGCATACCAGTATGATGTGGCTAAATCACTTGCGATCTAAATAAGCATTGCAAATCCTGGTGATTCAAATTATAATATTATAAGGCAACGACATGATGATAATTCAGCCTTGTGGAGTCTTCGGAGTCCGCATGGCTGAATTTGTGTCATTATAGAAAAATAGGGGAGAATATAGTCGGATATGATGGATAAAAAGACAGCTCCTGTCGGAGTATTTGATTCGGGAGTCGGAGGACTGACGGTTGCAAGAGAGATCAGCCGACAGTTACCGGATGAGAATATTGTTTATTTCGGAGATACTGCCCGCGTTCCTTATGGAAGTAAGTCGCAGAATACGATCATTCGTTTTTCGGAACAGATCATTCGTTTTTTGAAGACCAAAGAGGTGAAGGCGATCGTGATCGCCTGCAATACTGCAAGTGCATTGGCACTGGATGCGGTGAAAGATGAGTTTGATATCCCAATCCTGGGAGTGGTTATTCCGGGTGCGAGAGCAGCCGTAGAGGCGACGAAGAACAGGAAAGTCGGAGTAGTTGGGACAGAGGCAACGGTTCAGAGCGGGATGTATACGAAAGTGATCCAGGGAATGAACCCGGAGATCACGGTCATTGAGAAGGCCTGCCCGTTGTTTGTTCCTCTGGTGGAAGAAGGATTTAAAGAGCATCAGGTAACAGAGGAAGTAATCGAGTATTATCTGGAATCTATGCGAAGTACGGATATTGATGCCATGATTCTTGGCTGTACGCATTATCCGTTGCTCAGATCCAAGATCCGGGCTTATATGGGGGACAAGATTCAGATTGTAAACCCTGCTTATGAGACAGCGATGGATCTGAAATGTCTGCTGGAAGAGAATGATATGGCGAATGACGGAACAGAAGGGCAGCACAGCAATTATTCATTTTATGTAAGTGATGCGGCAGAGAAGTTCAGAAAATTTGCAAATACAGTCATGCCATTTGATGTGCCGATAACGAATGTAGTGAATATAGAAGGATATTAAAAATTATGACAAAGGATGTATTTGTAAGCATTTCCGGTATGCACGAAGAGATTGCAGAGACGCCTGCAGTTGAAAGGGACGAGGCAGAAGCGATTGAAGTTGTGACTCCGGGCAGCTATTACTTCAGAAACGAGAAGCATTATATTGTATATGATGAGGCTGTGGAAGGGTCTTCTGAAATGATCAGAAACCGGATCAAGATCACAGGAAATGGATGCGTGGAGATCGTAAAGAGCGGATTGTCAGATTCTCACATGATCTTTGAAAAGAATAAAAAGAACTCGACGTATTACCGGACACCGTATGGACAGATGCTGCTTGATGTGAATACCAGAGAGCTGGAGATTCAGGTGACAGAGGATGAAATTGATGTACGGATCGAGTATGAACTGGATGTAAATCATGAGCCTATGGCGGACTGCAGGATCAAAATGAATATCATGTCCCGCAGCAATGGAAGTTTTTCCGTGTTAGGATGAGTGAATGGCACGGAAAGGATAAGGACAGATGATAACGAAACTGATAGAAACTGTTTATTCATTTTTATGGGGAGACCTGATTCAGATCCCATTACCGGGAGGCAGCAGTGTGGGAATTTCACTGCTTATTATTCTTCTGATCCCGATGGGAATTTATTTTACAGTAAGAACCCGGTTTCTCCCGATCCGGCTTTTCCCTGATATGGTGCGTGCATTGGTGGGGACAAAAGCGAAAAAAGATGCGGATGGTAAAAGTGAAAAAAAGGAAAAGAAAGAAAAGGGCAGCCTGTCCACATTTCAGACGCTGATCGTTTCAACGGCAACGAGAGTCGGGATGGGGAATCTGGTCGGAGTGGTTGCAGCAATTTCAGCAGGTGGTGCCGGAGCTGTATTCTGGATGTGGGTCACGGCACTGATTGGTTCATCGACAGCATTCATTGAGGCAACGCTCGCCCAGCTTTATAAGGAAAAAGATCCCCTGTATGGTGGATACCGGGGTGGTCCGGCTTATTATATGCATCGTTATATGGAGCGGAGGCAGAAAAAGAAAAAGCGTTATTCCCTGATCGCAGTATTATTTGCGATATCGGGACTGATCTGCTGGTGCGGCATCAGTCAGGTGATCAGCAATTCAGTGACTTCTTCTTTAGAAAATGCATTCTCTGTTCCGCCCCTTTATACAACCATCGTGCTTGTAGCACTTGCGGCAGTGATCGTATTGCGGAAGAACGCAACTGTGAAAGTACTGGATCTTTTAGTACCGGTTATGGCGGTATGCTATTTCGTTCTGACGATCGTGATCATTTTCAGGAATATCGGAAGCCTTCCTCAGGTTTTTGAGAGGATCTTTCAGGAGGCGTTCGGGTTCCGGCAGATTGCGGCAGGAGGGTTTGGTGCAGTACTGATGAATGGAATCAAGAGAGGGCTTTTCTCAAATGAAGCAGGATCGGGTTCTGCTCCCTGTGCGGCAGCGGCAGCAGAATGTGAAAATCCGGTTCAGGCAGGACTGGTTCAGGCGTTGGGAGTCTTTATTGATACTATTGTCATCTGTAGCTGTACAGCGATGATCATGCTGCTGGCTCCGTCTGATATGCTTCAGGGACTGGAAGGTATGTCCTTGCTTCAGACTGCGATGCAGTATCATCTGGGATCCTTCGGAACCATATTTATTGCAGCAACCCTGTGGTTGTTCAGTTTTTCTACATTTATTGGAATTCTTTTTTATGCAAGATCCAATGTGGCATATCTCTTTGGAGACAACTGGGTGTCTCAGACATCCTATAAAGTACTGGCACTGGTGATGCTGTTCATCGGAGGACTGGCAGCCTATACCTTTGTGTGGGAACTGGGAGATGTGGGAATCGGATTGATGACGATCTTCAACATGGCAGCAATCCTGAAACTGTCCGGCAAGGCATCCAATTGCCTGAAGGAGTACGAGAACAATAAAAAAGGACTCTGATCACAGAGTCCTGAACTTTCGAGGGAGTGGGGACTCATATTTGAGTCCCCTAAAGTGTTATGAATGAAATACTGATGTGTTCCTGTTACGAGTATTATAGTAACAGGAAAATGTGACCAAATTGTGGCGTACAAATAAAGGATTTATAAAAATCATTAAGAAGAAAGAAATAAATTATGAGGATTTTACTTACAGCAATCAATGCAAAATACATTCATTCCAATCTGGCAGTCTATAATCTGAAGGCAGTGACGGCCAAGTACGGAGATCAGATCGAGATCGCCGAGTACACGATCAATCAGCAGCCGGATGAGATCCTGGCAGATATTTATAAAAAGCAGCCGGATGTGATTGCCTTTTCTACTTATATCTGGAATCGGCGCATGGTGGGCGAACTGATTGAGGAACTGCCCAAAGTATTGCCTCAGGCAGAAATCTGGGCGGGCGGTCCGGAAGTGTCCTATGATGCGGAAGCATTTCTTATGGAATATCCGAAAGTGCGCGGTGTCATGAGGGGAGAGGGTGAGACGGTATTCCCAGCACTTGCGTCACTATATATAGAAGGAACAGGTTCCTTTCAGACGATTGCCGGTATCACTTACCGGAATGATCATGGAGAACTTCAGATCAATGAGGATGGTGCTCCGGCCAATATGGATGAACTTCCTTTTGTCTATGGTCACCTGGAAGATTTCTCTCATAAGATCATCTA